>JAABUV010001030.1_pt1 | contig 41141 bp, 53 predicted proteins | sample 5559971 | NCBI WGS metagenome assembly JAABUV01 (sample SAMN10711881, study PRJNA513362) | rock metagenome | isolation source: Antarctica rocks | place: Antarctica: Victoria Land, Knobhead nord | collected 2015-12-19 | reverse complement strand
GAGGACGACGGGTTGGGGGGGAGGAGTTTGCGAGAGGTCGTAGTAATTGGGTGATGCAGCAGGTAGAGGAAGAGAGGGTGATGCATCGGTAGCGCTGGGCGATACTGGAGGACTAAGTCTAGAGTCATCTATCGTCGTCTATCTGCTGGCGGTAGTCTATGCTCTAGATAGCCCTTTCACACGGAATCTCACACGCTGGCTCCTATTCCCAGGACTGGCCGTCAAGCCCAGAGTTCACTGCCAACCCTCAAAATCCAGTGACTACCCTCAATTTGACCTGGCAATACAGATAAGCGCATAGGGTTTGCGCAACGCTTTGACCCAACGCCTTAGAAGACAATCCCGCCACCATCAACCACGATGTCAGCCCCGTTGATGTACGAGCCCGCCGTGCTCGCAAGCAGCACCACCGCGCCCGTCAACTCACTAGGCATGCCCATCCTGCCGCTCGGGTTCCGCTCAGTCCACAGTTTGCGCGTCTCGGACAAGCCATCACCTTCATTCAGTATCGTGTCCATGTACCCGGGACTCAGCGTATTCGTCCGGATGCCGTACCGCGCCCACTCCGCCGCCAGGCAGTTCTTCAGCGTGATGAGCGCGGCTTTACTGACATTGTACGCGGCCTGGGGTTGCGGGTAGTTGACGCGGTGCGCGGAGATGGACGCCGTGAAGTTTATCGAGCCTCGGAGATTCTGCTCAATCATTTTCCGCGCGACGGCTTGCGCGCAGAAGAAGGCGCCGGTCGTGTTGACTTCGAGGACTTGGCGCCATTGGGCGGGCCGGAGGTTGATGGCGTCGACGCAGCCGACGATGCCGCTGAAGCAGAAGAGGTGGTTGATTGGTCCTACTAGTGCTGTAGCTTGTTCGACGGCTTCGGTGACCGCGATGTCGTCTGTTACGTCCACTCGCAGGATGGCGAATTTGCGGTCTGGGAAGCGGTGTCTGATGGTCGATGCTTGTTCCTCGCACTGGGTGGCGTTGATGTCGAAGATAGCTAGACCTGAGAGACCGTGCTCGAGCAGGGCGTGGCAAGCTTTGAGGCCGAGTGTGCCTGTCCCGCCGGTCACGACCGCATTGCCTAACACTGTGAATCTCTCCGCTGCGTTCTCGGCTGGGTTTGGTATGAGGAGGGAGGAAGGGTGGCTTGTCATGGATTTCGCGCTGCCATTGCTCAGGACCATGTGAGGTATGGACCTCTTTGCGAGCTCCATTCTGTCCGTGGCCCCGCTTGACGCCGGCGCTGAGCCCATTGGTACTGGGGCCATCTTGGAATTTTGTAGAGGTTTGCTGGAAGAACAAAAATGCAATGAGAGCGTGCCGAAGCAGAGGACAAGACTGCTAATCCCACCTTTGGCCCCATCAGCGTTCCTCAGCACCGCTGACATGAACCTCGGCCTGGATTGCTCCGATGGGGTTTGCCGTCGGGGTTTGCGGACACTTCGGCTGCTGTCGACCGATAAGACGACAACATTCTGACATCTGTGCTCGCCAACGAGCAAGCTATCTTTCACGCTCCGAGGCCGATGGTCACGGCAGTGAGCCTGCGCTATGAGCATCGTGCGGACCGTCCGTGCGACGCTGTCGGAGCGTGCCTGCCTTCAATGTCAGCGCCGCAAGACGAAGTGCATCCCCGGAGAGCCGGGTGAGGCATGCGTCTTCTGCGCGAGGGCCGGGAGGACTTGTGTTTTCCCCGACAAGCCCAACCGAACGCCGCTCACGCGGAAGAACTTGGACGATGCTGAAGATCAGATCCGGAGGCTTGAGGAACTGCTGCAGCAACACGAGGACACGCGAGCCATTCACGGTGGCGAAACTTCGGACCAGGCAGAGACTGGGCGGACAGTTGATGACGCTGATGGTCGTGACCCTACCGAAAAATCACCAAAGTTACCCTCCCGTGTAGGCCCGGCTGCTACGCCTTACGAGTGGAATGAAAGCTGTGGAGTCGGACCTGACGGCGAGCCGACTACTCACGCAGACAAAGCACCTGACGGGATGGCTTCCCTGGGAGATGAAGGCGAGGCCTCCAGCTACCTGGGGAACAGTTCTGGATATAGCCTGCTGCAGTCTGTTTCGTCACTACTCCAGCCAAATGTCGCTACTTCGCAGAGTGAAGTCCATGACTCGAACAGAATGCGATCAAGGTCTCAACAACAGTTGATAGCTGGTCAAAGCTCTTGTTCCTACCAACTATCCGCTACTATGATGCAAGACCAGCTCGTCAACGCGTACTTCAGCTGCTACAACTCGTCTTACCCGATATTACATGAGCGAACCTTCAGGGACAAGTGCGCAATTCGCTCGAGGCTCACGCGTGGGGACTCTTGGCATCTCGTTTATTTCATGGTCCTTGCGATTGGGGAATGGATTCTGGGCTACTGCAGCGACGAGCATTCGCTGTACTACGATGCGGCTCGCTCACGCTTCCAGGTGGAGCATCTCGAGTCTGGAAACGCGAACAAGGTGCAAGCGTTCCTGCTCATGGGCAACTACTTGCAGAAGCGGGACCGCCCGAACACCGGCTACAATTTCATAGGCATCGCAAATCGGATGGCTCTGGGTCTTGGCCTCCACCGTGAAACCGCAAACACTTCGGGCAAAGACAGCACCGCTATGCACAGGAGACGGGTTTTATTCTGGACGTTGTACTCGTTCGATAGCGGCTTCAGCATCACGACGGGGCGACCGCTTCTTGTTTCGGACTCATTCATTGACGTCAGAATCCCTGCAAACGTCGACGACTCGCAGAGCGTTGCATGCTTGCCTCTCGAGGTGACGTACCCGACCACTTACTCCACACTCATCGCTCAAGCACGGCTAGCTCGCATAGCGAACAAGATCTATGCTCAATTCATGTCCGCACTGCCATGCGCAGAGGTTGACCATCATAGCTCCGTCATGGAACAGATGCTGCTAAACTGGCGAACGTCACTCCCGGTTTACTTCTTTAGCACGGATGTACCAGACTGGTTTCTTGGACCTCGCCAGATCGTCTTATGGAAGCAGGCAAATCTTCACATGCTACTCCTGCTCGCCAGTCAGCGACATCACACAGATGTGCACGACAAGTCGGCGAGCGGAAGAAGGTACCGCCGGATCGCTGCCGAGACGATTCAAGACATCACCGAGTTCTGTCAGAGATACCCCAACGTACACCGCGGGCTGAGCTGGTACGCCATATACTTTCTGCTCCAAGCCTGTCTGGCTTTAAGCGTCCATCAGGCCTCGCATGGCAGTGCGACCCATGTGGCACAGTCGGAGCGTGATGAGGATCTGAGAGCGTATGAGGAGATCTCCGAGCGAGCTCACAGATGCCTGGATTTTCTTGCTCGAGCGGACAAGACAGCCACAAGGTCTCTGAAGCTGCTTTCTCGGGTGCGAGAGAACGTCCGGCAGTCCTCTACAAGCCCTCAAAGTCAGCCGCAAGAAAGTCCGCGCCAGCCAAGACGTTCACAGCACCTTCACCAAGGAGGACCTAATTTCGGCAGCCTGCCCGATATGAGCGGAAGTGATGTCGTGGCAACCCACAGCATGAAAGCGACGACCGGCCTTGCCGACGTCGGTGGCGTAAACCTCACACCGGGCATTGACAATGTCTTGACGGAGGACTGGGCAAACGCCACAGATCCATCGTTCGCGATGTTCTTCAATGGAGCGAACAAATTCAACGAGCTGTTTCAGGGAGTTGACGAGTTTCCAGGTACAGACGAATACGACGACTTTGCATACCAGAGCAGTGGCTGGCCGATGGGCTAAGTCGTTCATTGCGCTGAAGTTGGAATGTGCGCGGGCCTCCGGCTGCTCCAGTCAAGTGCGGCAGCGTACATATACTTTCTATATAGAGCAACAACACCGATTACAGTCAACAGCTCAACTGCTAATACATATGTATATGAAGTGCCGACCCTGCATGTGCGTACAGAGTCACGACCCGTGCCTACCCACTGCTGCCAATCACGCCGCTCTTCCATCAGCAGCCGTCAATCAGGCGGTACGCCCATAGACTGTCCACAGCCAACTGCTACGACGAAGCGCTGCTGCGCTCCTCGACGCATATAGCTGCCTCTTAGCCCCAAGACCGTCAGTAATTTACCTACCTGACATCGAACGTCTTCGCTATCTCTGACCTCATCCAGCTTCCGAGACAGGCTGGCACTTGCTCGATCTTTCAGCCTAGGTTTACGTCGAGCACTGTCAGAGACATCTCTAGTGGTATGCTCATACTGCTTGTATGGGGTTGTTGGAATGGTCACCGTTCATTGATGCTCTCAGGCTGTATGCGCCTACATTTCCATGCACTGCCGACTCTCTGCCCGGAGAAATCGTATTGGCTGCGTTCACCCCATCGTCCTAGAAAAAGGCTAAGCCTGCCTTCCCCATCCTCTCTTTGCTTAGCTCTAATCGTTCGCTGCAGACTTTCCAGTCTTGCATTGGTCCAAGATCTGTGGATGCAATCTGGCTCGACCCTGCTTCGACGTCAGCAGAGCACAGGACGGTGAAAGGTCCTACAAACTTACAGGTTGTGGAAGTCGGACGTTGCTTACCGGCTGATCTTCATACTGCTACGCATTAGTCTCTTTCATTCTCGACGGAGGTTTTCCTGCGGTGGACCTCGGCTTACAGCAATGTTTGTGGGTAGGAAGTCTTCGGTATTTAGCGTAATCGTGGCCTTGCGTGCATCTCTTGTTCGTACAAAGAAGAGGGGTCGTGGGTCTCGGCGTCTTCGTGCATTGTCACCCGCGCGGGAACACCTCGGCTCAAGTCCAATACGGCGGCGACGACTTTGTCTGGACAACAACTTACAAAGCAGGCGCGTTGAGATGACTTTATGGACACGGTTTAGCGAAGTCGATAACACCTGAGGCAGAGTGTGTCTTTATCACTACCGTTTCGAAAGGGTTTCTGAGCTACGTATGAAACTGAGCGCCAGGAGCTGGAGGAGTGCGTCGCAAGGACGAGCGAGTAACAGTAGACCGAAGGCTTTAATTGGTGGTGAGGGACTTAGCCGTCCGCGCTAGCATTTCATCTGCAGCAAGGCTCGCTCACGCAAGCGGCAAGTTGTCAGTGTTCCTGTTCAACCAAAGTGGTAGAAAATAAAACAACGAAACTCGTATGCGGATGCAACGATGGTCGAAGCTGCCCATGACTCCGTTCAGTCTGCTGATGGAGTGTTATGTATACAGCTATTTGTATGCCCAGGATTCTCGCAACCCGGGTAACCAGACTGCTAAGACTGTGCGTAAAACTCTTCCTGCTCGAGGGAGGATACGGAAACACCGTGCCCCAACACAGCTCGTAGCAAGCGACGCCTACGAGACCGTCGGAAAAGCAAACTTTCCTTGTTTCGCTTGTCAAGCACATTGCACGTCAAGTGCAGCCTGACCGCGAATGACGGCCACGTGTCTCAGCAGTTAGCGAAGAAACCACTCGCCAGCTCGATATTTTTGTCGCCGTTTCCAAAGTCCCATCCCACAATGCCAAGTCTGGTCGAACAGGAAGTAATCCTCCGTTCGTCGAGTTGAACATGATAGATCCTCGCTTTGCGGATCTCAACGCCATCTAACTGAGCAATGCCAACCCCGGCCCCACTGACAGCCCCAGAGATGTTAGTCGCCGACCTAGCGTCAACCTCCGGGCTAATTTCGTCCGTGACTTCTGCTACATTGCGAGGGTACCAATGCTGGAGCGGCCATCGTTGCTGTTGCTGTTGTTGTTGCCGTTGTTGTCCTTGTTGTTGCGCGGAGTAAAGCCCGTCCAAGGCTTGGCCGTGCGATGACGTGTCACCTAGGGTTTCGACGTCGTCGCACAGTCTAAGGTGTCGCAGCGGTGACCATGTCTTGACTCCGTCTTCCTTCCATATTGTCACTTGTTCCTCGAGAGACCCTGAGACGAGAGCTACACAATGCCCCTTGTTGAGTTTTGCGTAAGCCGTACGTAAGGTTTGACTTGTCTTGCAGAGAGTGACGACCGTCTCGCCAGAAGTGTGATCGATGATCTGAATAGGGTGTGGAGCGCCTTTACTAATCTTCCGTCCGTCAACGTGGACGCTAGCGACGTGTTCGGGATTGCTGAAGGTCCGCACACATTCTCCGGTTACCGTGCTCCAGACTTTCACACAAAGATCTCCGGAGCTGGACACGATGTTGTCCTCGTGGATATAAACCGCCGTAACACCCCCCACATGACCCTTCAGAGTGGATGCTTGAACGAACATGCCATAACGGCTCGACTCAGCGGAACAATGAACTGCTTGGACAGACGGGCATCGCTTCCAGACTTTCACATGGTTGTCCATTGAGCCAGTAGCAAGGATACCTCCAGATAAGTGCAGGCTAACAACAGCACTTTCGCGGGCGTGTGGTATTGCCTGGAGCAGCTCACCCGAGGAGAATCTCCAAACGAAGACTTCTGCGGAGCTGCTTCCGGAAACGATGATGTCCTTCCCGCCGGCGAAGTGCAGTGCGTACACGCGTCCGTGGTGGCCTCACAGTGCGCCTCCAATGAGACGCTGGCTATCCAGATCCCACCTTCGGACCGTACCGTCAGAACCACCGCTGACCAATTGCCGGCCACACTGCTGGATAGCATACACAGGCCCGGTGTGGCCCTCTGCTGCATGATCCGGATGCGGAAGCCGGAAGTGGATGAAGCGGCCCGCGTCCCAATTGTCCTTGAGACGTGTTCTTTGGCAGAAAAGGAAGTGCCAGGGTACGTCTCCATCCTGTGAGACTCCCTCAAGCATGACCTGCCGCGACCGTCGGCCGCACAAGGGATGACCGGGGATCCTGCTGGCGGGCGTGTCTGTTACTTTCCACCCCGCTTGCAAATACAACGCCTTCCAGAGGCGTGGTGAGAGGCACAGTGCCCTCCACCGCCATGAAATAGCTGAGGCTTTCACTAAGGATGTGGCTTCCAGGTAGCCCAGGATATCGGAGAAAAGCTCAAGCGGCAGGACATGGCTTGGGTCTGGCGGCCCTCGTTGTGAGCAAGCAACAAACGTTTGGTCCTGCAAAGAACAGTTTAGCTGGAAACCCTCCCCTTCCACGTCGCGAACATCGATCCCACCTTTTGCTCGGTTATAATACACATCGCAAGTACCGGGCTTGCTGTACACAGAATCAGGTCCAGCGGGTGCGACTCTGCATTCGGTTTCAGAGCAGACGTTGAAGCCTTGGGACGTGCAGTGTGTCGTGATTTCGACGGAGCGAGGGAACTCAGATGAGCTAATTGGCCTTTCTCTCGGGTCTTCAAGTACTCACGCTTGAAAGCTAGAGGGACCTGCATTCCAAAGTACCCGACGCAAACAACAACAACAACAACAACAACAACAACAACAAAGGCGGCCGTAAACAAACAACCGTGTCACTCTGGATTTATTCCCACCATGAAACCTCGGCACGGAGAAATGACTCGCGAGGAGGCCCAGGCTATCTACGGTAGATCGACTGTTGGCTGTGTTCAATTGTAACCTGGTACCGACTGAATTCTGAGCGATAGCGTAGGAAGACGCTAGCTAGGCTTACTACTCAAATTCTCTAAGCGCTTACGACTATAACAATTAAAGATAATAAGCGCTTGAATTCTTTAGCTAGTTAATCGCTAGTTGATACGTATATGTAGTAGATACTACTGACTCTTCAAGGATGCTCGTCGGCTGTATCCGTGGCAGGGTCGGCAGAAAAGAGCTGCTTCGTACTGTGCAGCAAAGCATCGAGCGGGGTTGGGAGGACGATGCTACAATGAAAGCACTGCGGGACTGGTACAAGTCGTTCATCTTTCAGAAGGTCCGCGGAGAAGACACATTCAAAAGCGCTGTACTGCACTTTCTCGCCGTGCTTGGAATCAGTGAGGAGACGTTCCGGCTACGAAGCGCGAACGATTAAAGTGGATGGCGCCAAGTGTATGTGGCAGCGCATGTTCGACCACGAGGGTATCCGGCGACTATTGGTGACATCCAGCATCGAAGAGATCCAGGCCTCGGAGTGCGACCCGGCAGGTGTGGAGCGACATTTTCGCCGGCTTTGGCGGTTCAAAGAAGAGATGATGGCGTTGATTTCACATGTCCGCCGGCGCACCCGCGCGAGCCACCGCGTTGATCAGCATCCAGCACGAGAACGATTCCCAGGCACAGTCCCAGCGCGGTGTATTCACTGACAATGGCCTGGTCGTGTTCGTCACCGGATATCAGAAAGGGTACAAGATGGGCCGGCGGGTCAAGATCATCCATCGGTACGTGCCCCGCGAGGTCGGCGAGGTGATGGTGTATAATTTGTGGTTGGTGGAACCATTCGCTCCCATTTTGCAGGTCATCGCCCGGCGCCAATGTGACTATTGCCCGTGGATGTGGCAGCCCCGACCCGAAGCTGAGTGGGCACCGGGAGAGGACGCGGCCGAGGAAAGAGAGAGGGAAGAAGCTGCAGGAATGGAAGAGGATGTGGCAGAGGCGGGGGGCGAAGATCCCGATGCGTGGAGCGACGCGGAGGAGGATTGGTTGAGTAGGGTACTGCCCCAGACCGTCGAGGCGGCCCCGCGGAACGTGGATGGGTTTGGGGACCCTGACCGTGTGCGGATGTATTGCGAGACCGAGGCGCGGAGTGGAGTGCGGACTGGGGTGGCGATGTGGCGGAAAGCATATCCCGCCATCCAGTGTCGGTTTTGCCACGATCCCAGTGTCCGGGAGGCGTTGGACGACATATACGAGGCCCCTCGAGCCGGCGCCGGCGACGCCAGCATCGCCAGCGTCCGAGCCAGGCAGGCCGGCCACAGCCCGAGAATTGAAGAGATGAAATACGGGTTGTTGTTGATCGCCAACCCCATCGCCACCATGACCGAGCAGGCCCAGTTCCGGAACGTTACCATCGATTGGCATCGCATGTTGCGGTTCGCGTCGTCATGCATCGAGCATGCCGTGGATGCCGCCGTGGAGCAACGGCGCCAGAAGGAGGAGCAGCGGGCCCGACAGAGGCGATGGGATCGCATCCGGCGCATCGCCATTGACGCCACGATGACTCAGTTATATGGCGTAGAGGCGAGGTTGCGAGCCATCCAGCGACCCGCATTGGAAGCCATGGTCGCCCAGGTACCCCAGGTGTTGGCCATCATGCGCACGGGCGGCGGCAAGAGTTTGTTGTTCATGTCGCCTGTCGCCGCGACGCCAGACGATGGGGTGACGGTGGTCGTCGTGCCCACGATTTCGTTGCGGCAGGATTTCCAGGAGCGATGTGACCGCGAGCATATCCCGAGTGTCGAATGGAACGGCAAACGACCGCTGTGCCATGCCGGCATTCTAATCGTGGAGTCCGAGTCCGCCGTGACCAAGGCGTTTGGGCGGTTCATTGACGAGAAGCGGACGATGCAGCATTTGGACTGGATTGTCATCGACGAATGCCAAGTCATATTGGAGTCCCACGCGGATTGGCGGCCCGAGGTGTTGAAGTTGTGCTAGATGGCGGAGAAGGAGGTGCAGGTGCTGTATTTGACGGCGACATTGCCGCCCGCGAGGACCCCCGTTTTTACCTGGCCATCGGAGTCCCCGTGGCGGATGTCGTTCCGTTCCGCGAAGCGACGACGCGGCACAATGCCGCATATTGGGTGGTGGCATACCCGCGGGGCGAGGAGGAGGCGGAGGTGTCACGGTTGGTCGAGGAGAGGGAAGCCCGATATCCCCCACCCAGCCAGATCGTGGTGTATTGCAAGACAGTGGAGCAAGCGAAGGGTATGGCGGAGGTGTTGCGGTGTAGCGTGTACCACCGCCACGTTGGCGACACAGCCATGAAGAAGACCACATTGCTGCGATTGACCCGGCACATGGATAGGTGGCCGGGTCGTGTCGGGTGTGAGGGAGGCGAGGAGCGATGTGATGTATGCCAGGGTGCACCGTGTGGTTCCGCGAGAGAATGATGTCGGGAGCAGGGGATTGCGGACCGCAGGAGAGAAAGTAGGCCCGCCGTGGAAGCCCAGTCCGGGAAGGGTTCGAGGAGATGACAGCAGAGAATTCGCAGGAAGCAGACCGGAGATGACCGAGGGGCATTCATGGGCAGCAGAGTCAGATGTTGCGGAAGGGCATTCATGGGAAGGAGAGAGGTATCGCAGAGGAGCACGCATGGGCAGGAGAGACGGGCATGTTGCGAGCGTAGAGGCAGTATCAGCACATGCGTGTTCCAGCCGCGTTCCGCATGGGTCGGCGCAAGCGAGGTGACGGAACGGATGGAGGAGCAGTTGGAAGGATGGGGAGGTCGGTACTGCATATGCGTGGTTGCAGGACCCGGAGGGAAGACACGAAGCAGGGTGGAGGAGTGCCTGCACGCGATGGAGGGTCGAAGAATGGTAGCAGCAGCATGGGAGGCGTCAGGAAACATTCGGTTCGAGAAGTTTGCGCAGTGTAGTCATTGTTGGGCGCCGCAGGCGTTGTGTCATTCATGGGAAGACGTTAGTGGCAGTGGACAGCCGCGATTCCGGCCGCGAGAAGGTAGGCAGTGTCGGTACCAGGGGGTGTTACGTCAAATCGCAGCTGCAATATTAGGGTTGTATGGCGAGGTGGTTGGAAATTGGATCAATGAGCATTAGAGTAGATCCGGGTGTGATATCGAGGCCCACCGTTTCGTCGCCAGCACCACCGTTCTACGTAAGAAAGTTGCAAAGCTAATAGGGAGCGGAGAGGTAGGCATTTGCAAAATGGAGGGAAGGAGATAGCGGTAGCGGATTGATAGGAAGCAAAGAAGAAAGACATCGTCGTCGATATTCATAGGAAGCGAAGAAGGAGATATAGTCCAGGGTAGCAAAATCGCCTGCGGTTGGACTCGAACAGCCGAAATTGAGCAGTACAGTATATATGTGTTGAATGAAACGCCTGCTTATTCGCTATATACCAGTATACTTTTCATCTCGACATGAGCTTTGTTGCGCGAGTTACTCACAGTCGATGTCGTCGAATTTGTGGTAATAGTGAAACGGGTGCCAAGATCGTGACAATTCCCGCTGAGAATGGCTTGGCGCTAGCCCAAGCGTGACAATTCCGCGCGGAAAAGAGGAAACCAAGAGGTGTGACACCACACCGCCTCAATGGAAAACAATTGCATTGCGCCACTACTATCGATTGAACGGTCAAAGGAATGGCTGAGAAGAGGGGCAGACCATTGTCGACACAAAGGGCAGACGACAAAGTGAATCGTCGTCGCGAACTTGACCGTGAACGATAGCGCCGGCGGCGCGAGCGGCAGAGAGTCGCAAACTCTACCCGAGGGGCTAATTACCAACAGCTCGCGCAAGGCGAAGGAAATCATCGCTCTCTCTCAGGCACCGCGGGAGGTTGTTGATCCGACACTACCGCGATTTGCTCTTCGAGTGCAAGATCTTACCATAGCCCAAGATGCTCATAAGACATGTCTGCAGCAGGAGACCCTTAACATCGATGATAGTGCTTCGATTTGTGATAAAGTAGACGTACCCACACAAAACCCACCACCAGAGCCATTGTCACCAAAGAGGAGCTTTTTCTACCGCTTTGGATTTCCTCAAGACCCATAAGCAGCAAAATCACACGGCCAGACGCTCTTGTCGCAATATGATCCCTCAATACAAGCAAGAAGTGTCGCTGACCTGAGTGGCTATCAGCAGGCTTAGCCAACTCACAACAACAGAGTCCCCCTCCTCTGCCAAGCGCTTAGGCCGGAGCCGAGAGTGCAGTAGTCAACTATAGCCTTCAGGATGATCGTAGCGAGCCAGAAGCAGCCGTCGTGAACACCACCGGTGAGAACGTCGATCCTCGCAGTAGTCGGCGACCAACAATGCCACTGGAAGGAGATCAAGCGCATCAGCAGCATACTCCGATTCCAGTCCAGGGTAGTGATAATCTACTCGGTCGGGAGACGCTCAATGTAGATTACGACAGCCGAAATGAAGGAGAAGACATAGAGTAAAGGGTGGACTTCCATTCTGAACACTCTGCTGGAAGTATTTCAAACGACACCTCAGACGAGATCTCCCCGCTAGCGTATACGGCTGAAAAGCTTTACGATCAGTTCCCTCGTGGCCACCACGGCTGTACCCATGAAGAGCGCGATGAATAGCATCGAAGGCACCTGAGCGAGGCCGGCGAGATCCATTACGGCCTGCACTCGGTCTTCAACAAGGAGTATTTTCCATCAGTGCTGGGTCTCCAGGAGATGAGCACCCGAGAGACTCGCTCGTGAGCGTACGCCATCCGCCGAACAATGGCGTGCCGTGTATTGTGGGATGCCATCAAATGGCAGTCAGCGATATCCGATGAACGTCTGCCTGCGTGCAGAGCAGACACAGGCGGCGGAGGCAGATGTGGCGTTTGACGTGGACAGTTCTCTCGGTTCACCCATTCGCTCGCCATGGCGCGGAAAGGTCTCTGGTGTCAACCTGCGCGACAGACGATGCGGAATAAAAGACCGACATGCACATCGAAAGTCAAATCTTCGAGACGAATCCTGACGAGGGGCGACCGGAGCGATTGAGGAATGCTATGCTTCAGAATATTCCTGCTTGGTCGAGGCGAAGGTGCCCACGACATTGCAGTTTATGTCTCGTTCCCACATCTTCTGTCCTTTCATCTCCACTTTTCTCACTTTCCGAAGGCTATGTCGATTGGCTTGTGGTCTGACCCATGGTCCGTACCCTACACGCGGCACCATTGAAGCTTGTCCTGTACTCCTTCCCCACCCCAGATCACGTCATTGGTTCCCAAACTTGCCCTGCGAGCCCGATCCCAGACTTGCACAGCCCGCCCTACCCTGCTGCATCAGTTGATTGCCAAGTCCATGTGCGGAAACAATGTCGTACTTCTTTTAGCGCTGCAACCCCACCGATGACATTCGTAACCCCGCGCTTCAAGACCCCGCAGATCTCTCTTGCATGACGCATGTCCCACTCTAAGAACCATGCGTTACATCGTGCCTGGCCTAGCGGTCTTCTGAGTGAGCGAGGCCCTGCCATAACTGCCGGGATATTAACTTGGTTGTACCAAATTCCTCGCTGATGCGGGAAGATGGGTGTTCACCGCCCAAACTCGTCTTGAGGAGACACACACTCGGCCCTGTGTAAGGCATGGATTGCTTGCAGTAGCTTTGAATGAGGCGTAAAATCCGTTTTCGGAGAACGTGTAAATCCTGTCGCAGTTGCAGCTCATCGACGCGGGATAGCGGGACAACGCTTTCGATGAAATCCCACGGACTGACGTTTACGTTCCTGTCCCGCGCACAACGCCACCGGACGAGTAAGGATATGCCACCATTCTCCACACAGGTAGGTGTAAGAACCGCGGCACTTGTCCTGTTGCGTGAGCAAAAGTACATCAAGACCCCACTGCACTCATGCTTCTCTGGCGTCGGGCTCCCCGCAGATCGACAACGCAGGATCTTGCAAGGAGACCACGAGACGGTTGGAGGTACTGCAGCGGTACCTCACTCACCGGCGGGTATAGCTCTTTGCTCCGAGCCTAGGTGATACGCAAACATGGCGCAGGGTACACGTATGAGCTTCACGCTTCGGGGAACAGCAGATACCGTATATATAGAGGTTGCTTCCATTCCGATTCACGATTATTTCGCGCAGCTAAAGTTCTCGAACAAACCGGGAGGGAAAAGCTGCGATCATGGCATACCTCTCCTCGTTCCTCGTGCTTCTGTTCTGTGGTGCTGCCACTGCAGCCGACGTTTTTGCCCATTTCATGGTGTGTACCCGTCACTCAAACTATCCTCCATAGACTACAGTCCATGTATATACTGACCTCTTAGATTTCCAATACATACTCTTACTCGCGGACCGAGTGGAAGGCCGATATAGTCGCAGCGCAGGCGATCGGCATCGACGGCTTTGGTGCGTCAAGCCGGACACTTGCCAGCTTGCTGCTTGCTTTCCACTTTGACAACTTGAGATGCAACAGCACAACGCTGACAGATCTTTAGCACTCAATTGGGCTCCACCCGATTGTTCGGGGGCTGGCCCGGACAACCAGGACTGGAATGTCCAACGCATCGACGACGCATACACCGTGGCTGCCGCCCAGGGCTTCAAGCTGATGTACTCCTTCGACATGAGCTACACCCCTGCCTCCTGCACCTACCCTTGGAACACGACCTTCATGGCAACGATGATCTCCAAATATGCCTCTAGTCCGGCTGCATACATTTGGAACGGCGATGTCGTTGTGTCTACGTACGCCGGAGAAGGCTACGGCAACAGCTTCTTTGCAGACTTGAAGAACTTCATGACTAAACAGGGAGTGAACATCTCACTAGCGCCAGCACTCACTTCGTATACCGCCACGGCTCAAAACCAGGACCCGAACGCAGTGGCCTCGGACATGTTCCGGAACTACACGTCAATCGACGGATTTCTCAACTGTATGCTTCTCGCCGCACTTTCGATGAAGAACGGAGATGAACTGATCTTTTCAAAGGGCAAACCTGGCCATTAGACACGTACACCAACCTTACTGCGGATGTCGATGTCGACTTCCAGGCAGCCTTGGGCAACGCTGGCCGGACAGGGCCGTATATTATGGGTGGGTTGGACATCCACTCTTTCCCTATCTAACCTCCATCCGGTGTTTGTCTGCTTACTTATCTAGGCGTCTCACCCTGGCAGTTCAAAGACTTCAACGATGGCTACTACAACTCCTGGGTCGAGTACTCTGACGTTCTGTTCCCCCATCGCTGGGACCAGGCCATCCAAACAGTGCAGCCTGACATCGTCGAGATCATAACATGGAACGATTTCGGCGAATCCCACTATATCCGCGACTTGCCAGCCTTGACAGGGCCCACATCTCTTCAGCTTGGGGTGACTGGCAACTATGTCTACGGTCAGGACCACAGTGCCTGGCGGGTCATGGCGCAGTACTATATTAGCTGGTACAAGACTGGTGTCCCTCCGCAGGCAAGTCTCTGATGCAAACTCCATGCCGGTTTCTCGCTGCTGGGTCTCATCATGTCCGGTCCGGACTATTGCTAACCGGCAATGCTACAGGTCACAGAAGACCGAGTCGTGTTCTGGTACCGGATCCACCCCAAACAAGTCCCCTGCGCCAGCGGCACCAACAACATCGGTGTCGTCCGTAACGCCGCCTACCCAACCGATGCCGTGTTCGCGTGGGCACTAGTCACCAAGGACTCCACCATCTCCATGACAGTGGGGAGTAACCGAGACTGGACGTTCCCGGCGGGTGCGTGCGGTCCCGTGCTCAACATGGTTCCGTTCCCTGCCGGGATCGACAACGCCTACCCGGTAGTGACGATCGAGAGGAACGATAAAACACTGCAGACGGGCAACGGATCTGTAGCGATCACGCAGGCGTGCAGCTATGAGGACTACAACCCTGTTGTTGGGTTGGCTGGGCCGCCAATCCGGGCCAGCGCCAGAATGGGCAATGGGTCTGGGGAGAGGGGAAGACTCCAGAAGCCAAAGTACCAAAAGAACGTATGTTGAGAAACGGTGCGTGTGAGCACCGGGGGAAAAATTGGACACGTTGGGGTACAACTCTCTCGTTTAGCCAGCTACCTCTAGCATGGATGTTCAACAGCATTGCGCTCATAGACTAACTGTGCCGACATCCGCTTTTCTGACTCGTTCGTTTAATTGGCAATGTTAGTAAGTACAGTTTGATTCTCTTGTAGTTGTAGTCGTCACAGCGGCCTTGATGTCGGAGCTTGAAGGCTGAACATGCGAGCGTTCGCGCTGGTCGCTGACTGAAACGCTTGCTCAATCGGTATGGAACTGTATTGGTCATCGCGCAAATAGAACAAAGCAAGCTGTCAGAAGCGCCCGAGAAGCATTGAGGCGTTCTCACGATCGCTGAGCGTGCTCTCGGCCAACTTTTCGAACTGTCCTGTACTCGTCCTTGCGTCCTCTTCATCAGGAACAACCCAGTTATAACCAGCCCACTTAGAGGTGCTTAGTATGACTAACGCTACTGATCGACTAGGTACAGTGGGGAGGACTTACCTGCCAATATACAGACGAAGTTGAATGTCTCAAAGAGCGGGAGCCTCCGTTTGTGCAAAATTGCCTATAGGCCTTAGTATAGCACTAAGGGATTATAACCCATACGCTTCAGACCCACGCGTAAGGACCGTGCATACACCGTGACGATGGATAGTTCCAATCTTTGCAGTTGGGGTAACGACTACGATGGATCAAGCCCGCGACACAACTTGTTGGACGCTCTAGCCCACTCCATTATGCTCCCTCGACGTGGGGCTGTCGGGCGGGAGCTGTCGTCGTAGCAAAGATGTCTAAGAGAGTGTTGGTCCCAACAGTGCTCGCCGAAGGCTATCTTAACGATTCGAGGCCGGTCCCATGCTGTAGCATCCTGGACAGAGCATGGCCGGTGGTGGCTAGTTCGTCGGCAGCATCACTCCAAATCGTGTCGACCCTACACTCGAAACTGGCCTCGCGGGAGAAAACATGCTCGAGGTCGGCCAGATACCGCTTCGCGGTCTCGATGTATCGGCACGCTGTGAGAGGCCCACCGATGTCCTCGATCCATTCACCCAGCCCGGCGTTGACGAGCGCGGTTGAGGCGCCTAAGCGTGGCGACGTTCGCTCACTCCCGTCGAGCAGGTGGCGGAGATGAGCCGCACTCCAGAAAGCGTGCCTGCGGGCGAAAAGATCGACGGAGTGGAGAGACTTGGTCTTCAGAGAGCTTCCGCTAGGGTGAACTGCAGAGATCTTAGTAAAGAGCAACGCGATCGCTTCATCGCTTGCGCAAATGCTACTGCGCGGAGGCTGCCACCCGTTGCCACACCCTCCAGCGGCACTGCAAGCCGGAGACCCGTCTCCTCAAAGACTGAGGGTGCTTCATTTGAATCGAACACGTCAATCGATGAGCCGTCTCCAGAAGATGAGGAGCCTTCGAAGCGTCAGCGCTAAGGTTTACAGCATGGTCAAATGTCTCAGGAAGCGTTCATGGTTGTGGGAGACATTCAAGGCAGCAAGGATCGCGAAGCGGCTCGGTAGCTACCGTATTCTATTGCTGAAGATGTATACCTTTGGCTGGGATAATATTTCGAGCGTCTTTGAGAGGGGCTGTATGAGTTCAAGTGCACGAGTCGTGGGAGAGAGCAAGCTATGAGAACTCAGTGGGTACCGGGACAATTGTGTCAGCTAGTATTCGATAACAAAGAGAAGGGATGGTTGCAGGCGTGGTTGGAAAGTCAATCATTGCATCCCTTCGCGTGTGGAGTGCGAATCACGCTGGGAAAGCAAGCTTAGTGTCTCGCCAATCCCGTTGTGAAAGCTTGTTGCAACCTGTGCCGACATCACGCAATGTTGGTCGTTCTGTCGGGGGACTCATGCAGCGTGCGCCGTGCGAACATACAACTGTGCAAAAGCGGGCAGGGTGCATGCCAAATTCCCTACGCGTGGACGCATTGCTGACGTTCCATACTCACGTTCACTCTAGGGTTAGGGTTGCACCGGATCTCTGGCTCATCCTTCCACAACTCCCGGAATCCTGACTTCATGCGCCCGCCGCCAACATAAAGTGCAAGCACACCCACAACAGGCCAAATCGCAAGACTGTGTAGTCGTCTATCATCACTATTGGATGCCGCATCAGCCCGTACCGAGACTGCATACGTATTCTCCACACCGTATAAGGGCGCCAGAAGATTGTTTGGTGGCGGTGCTGCGGGACCGGAGAATTGTCGCAGTGATGCCGAGGGCGGAGTGAGATAGCAGAAAACGGAGTGGATAAAGGCTGAGATGCTGATCTATATCAATACCACTGTCAGCCCAGCAGTGCTAATGAGGTGTGACGGGCACATGTTATATGCTTAGCATATGGGAGGAAGTATGGCAATCAGCCGTTCGCTTGGGGTAGGTACACCTCCATCGCCGTCGCGTTCATGAGTGTCAAATCTGGAGGATGAATTCTCAGCAAAGGAGTTACGTTGGAGTGCAGACTTGAACTGAGAGACCCAAACCGCGTCATAGGTGGCCGAGTGTGCAAGCAAATATGCAGACCTACTGCGACAGCTTGGCGGTCGATTCCTCGTCCGTGAAGATGATGTCTTCGATAGGGTTCCACTTGTGCTCCAGCTCTTGCGCGACCGTCCGAGAGGGTACGAGAGCTGTCCGGGTTGCTGCATCTGATCGATCGCGAGCGTTCTACACTACTTCACGTGAACGAAGGCGATGTCCGAGTGAGCTATTACACTTGGAAGGTGGATCGTGTCTGGTCCGTAAGCCTTCGCTCCGTTTATACGGGGCCTTGAGCTCGGACGAGGCCTCGATCTTGGTGCAAGCGCGGACGGAGCACTGCGGGTTGAACGCCTGTCTCTTCAGGAAGAATCTCGCAGACAGTCCGGCGTGCGAGTGCGGATGCGGTGATGAGACGGTGCTACACGTGCTGTTACACTGCTAGCGGTGGGCTGATGCTTGCGAGAGATTGCGAGAAACGGTGGGCGACAGGTGGGGAGACGCTTCGTATCCGCTAGGAGGTTGGAGCGGTTTCAGGGACGTACACACGGGCAAGCTGGTAGATGGCCCACGCGAAAGGTGGAAACCGAATCTGAAGGTCGTCAAGGTCTCTTTCCGTCTTCTTCATCAGACTGGCAGACTTTCCCATTCATCGGACGTAAAGGCCACATGAGATGTTGGCTAATCTCTCGGCACATGAGGTAAAGGCAATTTTTTGTTCTAATGCAAGGCAGCGCTTCAGGAATGGCTCATATGGAATACCGTGCATAGCCTGAATCAGAATCATCATCATCATGTCTCTGTTCGCGCAATTGCTCATTCTTTTCGCATTCCCGAAGCCTCTCTTCGCCATCGACTAAACAGACGCGTGTCGCGACCTCGCGCGCATGGACACCGCCAGGTCCTCTCCGAAGCGGAATTCAGGGGTCTTGGCGAGATGGATCACGCATCCGATGACGACAGGTTATCCTGCATCATCTGCGCTCGTGATTGACATGGCCAAACAGATTCGAGACTAGCGCCATCAACTCAAAGCCGATGCGACATCACTACCGTCTCAGCGCCCGATGGGGAAGCGTTGGCTTGATCGCTTTCGCATAACGCTACCCACGGATCCAAGGCGCCTGGACGCGCGAGATTGAAATCGCACGGTACAGCGCGATAAACGCGGATGCGATTAAGAGGTGGATCGATGCGGTTACAGCATTGTCAGCCCGCAAACAACGCAAGACTGGAAAGAGAGTATCTCTGAGGGACAGATACGTCTTCAGCATTCAAGAACTCCTTGACTTTGCGAGGGAAGCGGAACTGCAAACAAGTAACAGAAAGGTCCGTAGGCCACGCCACAAAATGCTACAAAGCGGAAAGCTAGACAGTGAAGATGAGGAGGTAATTGAGAGTAGATCAAGTGATGACGAAAGCGATAGTCTCGTCCTTGCGTCCTCGAGACCGTTTCGTACTTAGCTCACCAGGAATGATGCGTCGGTAAGCCATCCAGTACGTTACATGCAGCGGGGAGTGGCTCTGCTCCGAGATGCTTGTCGCGAGTCTTGCGACGGAGAGTATCCTGCCTGAGGCATGAAGGCTTCTACGAGCCTGGAATCCTTCTTTGAGCGCTATCTTCTCCGGCAGTTCGGCACAGCTGAATGATCGCATTGACGGCGATGCTGGCGCTGTGAACGTTTTTTCGGTCCGCGTCACTAACGTTCTTCTTTCCGCATTTTGCCTCGCACAAGAGGAACGGGAATTACATGGATTCCGTGAACTTGGTGGGGTTGTTGATATTCGTGTAGTTTTCCATTTTGGCACGCTCGACTCCAGTAAAAGTTGCGGATGACAGCCGTACGCATAGTCGGGCCTTGGCTGAGTACCGCCGAGCAGACTGCACTTTGTCCAATCTCCAGACATTTCCTCCCGGACGTTTTCTAAAGTGGTCTCTCCGTCAACCAGGTACAAGAGCTCTGCTGAAGGCACAATGTGAGGGGTTAGATCGCGGCGAACCCTTTCTTCATTGCACTTGCTCGCTCGTTGGAAAATCTCAATATACATTTTCTCGGAGCACGAGTTATAGGCCGGAGCGGGCTCGTCCAGACCCAATAAAGCTTGGCACAAGTCTTTACTCTCGTCAGTCAACAAGTCTTTGGTGGTCAAATCATCGAACACTATACCGTAGCGTTGCAGTTCTTCCTCATACGCGGCCGAATGGACGGGCGGAGCGCTTCCAACTCTTGCTCGGCTCGGATAACTCCGAGTGCTAGACCGACGCCTTTTATTTGATCCATCGCTCTCGGATTTGCTCATTTGCTCAAAGGACTCCGGCCACTCCCCAGTCCTGGCCCAGCACTGAATGGGGTCTTGCTCTTCTGCGCCTTCCTTGTGGCAATTTGAATCCTGCTGCTGCCCTCTTTCGGACCCTTCTTTGTTACGCTTGCGGCAGGGCTCTTGTGACTGTTCCGAGGCTTGCTCGTCAGCTTTGCGCCTACGCTTCTTCCCGGTAGAAGGCTTGATATGGTGAGAGTTGTGCAGGTGAGATTTCTGTTCTCTTGTGGAGTCCCGGGGGGGCGCCTTCTGATAGCGAGATCTCTGGCTTATTCTCTTGTGTGCTGATCAGTTGGGTGTACACACCAAGTTCGAGAGCATTGCGATCATGCCTTGCGCAAAGGCCCGCTCGAAGGCGGTGAAGGGAGCGAAGGCTTCCGTTTGCGCAGATTGTTTGGCATCGTCTCGCGGTGCTCAGCGACGGCTTTATGCCGTGGAACGCATGCTCCACGCCTGACAAGAATAGGAAGGTAAGGTCGACGTTCGTAATGCTGGCGGGAGAAATCGTGGATGTTAGCAAGGTGCGTGGATATGGACGCTTCAGAGATGGAACGATGGTTTGGATGAATCAGGAGTCACGTGATATCAGTCCTGTTTCTTGATTGGGCGGCGGCTTAGCTCACAAACGGAGTTGCACACGCTTTATTGTCCGGTAGCTTTGTGTGTTCATGCCATCATAAATTTCGGAATGCACGTAATCTTCCACTTTGAGATGGGCCATGGCTTGTTCAACAAAGGTCACGATGCTATCGTAGATTGCATCAACATGGTTTCCAGCAATTTGTGGCCATCTGCGCGACTGACGATGAAACAGTTCAGTCAGCAGAACGTGATTGTAATTGCCTGGAAGCTTTCTTCCGCGTGTTTTCAAGTAAGTCTGCATCCGGCGTTAGTATCTAACAGTTGTGTCTTGTAGGCTGAAGCTCACCTCTCTGACCCACGCTTTCAACTTGGCTTCAGTGATGTATAACTGCTCGTTGCCCCTGCTATCTCGCCCGTGGGTAACTTCGCCTGTTTCCTGCGCTTGCATCGACGGGACGAAATCGTCAAGCCGCTTGGTCGTCTTGGACAGGTGGTGTGTCATCGACAGGCCATGCCATCGGCGTGTTCTTCTTCTTTTTCTTCGCCCAATATCCGCTCTTTTTGTCCACTGGACTAGTTGTCTCTAGCTTCGGTGCGTGCTTTGAGTTGGTCTGCTTAAATGATTACCCTTTTCCTCTCATCTCGTCGGCGAACTCGGTATTCAAATAGTGGACCAACGCCCTTAGCCTGGTTACGCCGATGTCGTTGCCATTGGTAGCAAAGAAGTCCACGTGGGTGGTATGATAGTCACCATTAACAGCGTCCGTTCCTCTTCAAAAGACCAGCCTACATAATCAAAGAAGGGCGGCAAACGAGAACGCTCGATTTCAGAGACTACTCGACTTCCAAGGTCCCGAAACCGGTACGGTAGAACTACAACAAGAATACAGAGACGAGTGGATATCCGACCCGTTCACTTTCTGGAAGCATGCTTCGCTACTCGGCCCAGTCGGGCTTGAGCCACAAGCCAGAATTGTGATGTGCTACCAGAAGATAACGCATTTGGACACGTAGTCACGCATTGTCCAACGGTACTATTGGATTCTGCTGGTTTAGTTCCGTACCCGACATAAGATTACCTCCGTCGAAGGCACAGCGACCGTATTGCATCACCAGCACCACCTCTGCACAAGTCTGGAGAAAACGAAAGAGACTCTTTCAGCCATGATTGAGCGGTCGATGGTCGTAGGTGTCCCGTTCGTCCTCGGCACAAAGCTTCCGGAATCTTGGTGAGTGGTGGACCCTATCATCTCGAAGTTATAGCTTACAAGACCTAGCTGGACCAAGCTGCTCCCTAAAAGCGGGCCAAAGTTCGACAGTGTAGTTGCCCGACTAAAAGTCGTCCATGTACCACGACTGGCTGAGGATTACCGTCATCTTCGCCAATGCGTAGTACAACATTTTCTAATGGAGCTGACAATGCCGACAGCCGTGAGTTCCGGACCGCGCAACATCGAGGCAGGGTCAAGTTCTGGTACAGATGTAGGACCTAGTCCTGGCACCGAGGCAGGGTCAAATCCAGTCTCTGCGTCAACTGAAGACTACATTGTAGTTGATTCGTACGAGTTGGAATGGAGGAAGGCGTGGGTTCATACGCCCGATGCAATAATATGACCTGTAAAAACAGTTGATTATACTGGCGGAATCCGCATTCATTATATCGACGTATTCGTAGATCGCTGTATTTTCTACACTGTTCAACCCTGTTACGAGTCGTCTGCTAGTGTCACGCAACACTAATCGTGACTTCCGAACGATGTCGATCTGCGTGTCGGCTCCAGCGGAGTAGACGTTCGCATGCATCAGCCAGTCGGGACAAGAACGCCCTAACCTAGCTCATACTGTAAACAGGAGAGTGTAGCCCTAATGCATTGCACGCAAAGGTGCGTCAACCGCGTCTACGTGAGCCCCTCCATATATTGCCGAGATTGCTTGGAAACCACACATGAGCGCTGATGCTACTGTATCACATCTAAGATGGTGATCCTGCCAACTATCTGTGAAACTTATAGCCCCAATATTTTCCAGCACCGAACAACGGACTTCCAACTATCTTGCAATGGCAGCAAGTGTTGTGGACTTTATCCGCTTCGACAGCGACGAGGAGACCAGCGCCACCGAGGACGTTATTACTGAATGGAACACAGAAGTTCAGTCTTCTGGGGATGACGGCGGGCATAGTCGAGATGTCTACTACTGGATGGGCAAGAAGTACTTCATGTGCGTACTTGCGCAACACATTGCTAGTACTACTTCTATGCCCACTTCTATCATCGACATGGATGTAAGAGACACTTGTACACGTCGAGAATCGTGCGTAGAGGCTGACGTCTTCCAGTCCACGGCTCAAGAGGCGCAACGACACTACCCCTTTACCGAGCATTTCAGGCTGTTGCAAGACCATGCTGGCTCAAGTCAGTCATCCGGCTTTCATCATACATCTTCAGGGGATTATGAAGGCTTGATGGCTTGCATTGGCCAGAACGTCCTTGGCGGAAGCAGACGCTCGAAGAAGATGATGTTGCAAAGCTTGCGTAAGTACTGTAGTGAGCAAATCTCACGCCACGCCTGGTCCGCGGACTCAACGCGTCGAGAGTCATTTCCAGTACCACGACCTGTGGTATCGAGCTCTGATTTACCATCTGACGGTTGCGCGGCTCCGACTTTGGCACAGTTTGCCGCCGCTCTCAACGAAAGAGGGATTGCTGTAGGTACTCGTCCGCGGTTCGAAGTCAAGCCGTTGCGGCAAAACCCGCCATTATTTGGGGCTACGGTCTCTATGCATGGACGCAGTTTTGGCGGGGAACGGTTCCTCGAAGAAGCGGGCCAAACATGAAGCTGCGAAGGAAGCGTGCAGAGGTATGGATGTTGTGCCAGCGTAGCTCTTTCCGTAGAGTAGTGGATTCGCGATGTCACTCGAAGAAAGTCAATTTTGTTACAGTGCTTGGTGTACTGTGATGTATCAGAGTTGGCGGCATATCGCGCATCGCGCAGTCACTCGGACACAGTATGTGGATAGGACTCGACTACATACTAAATGATACGGCATGCTGGTAGCAGTTGCGCACCCGTCGCTGTGACTCTACTTAAGCTAGTACAACTTCGTCTTGTAAAGAACCCAGGGCTGGCACACTTGTTCAGTCGTCTTCAATTTCATTACCTATCAAATTCTCGGCAAAGCGCTTTGCAATGGAGGCTCTGCTGCGCTCGTACGGCACTGGGCAACTTGACGCTTCTTCTGGCGACGTCGCAAATCGGTTTTATGAGGCCGTCATCCTTATCAGTATACCGCGTCCATCTTCAAGCCATTCAAAAGTTCCAAGATCATCATGGCGTGTTTTCCTCGACGACCTTTCCTGGCTGTGCGACACTGAGAGTGGCGGCCAAACCGTGACGTTGGTCGGCGCAGAACAGATCTCTCATGCGGTGCGATTCTGGATCTCTGCAAACGGCCGTGTAAAGCTTAGATCTCTAACTCATTTGAACTGGATTCTCTCAGAGTTACAGAAGCTCGCCTCCGATTCCGAACTCATTGCAGAACATGTTGAAGGCCAGATACTTCACGCCGCGGTTCGCAGCAGTCATGTGAGGGTTGGAGATCATCTCATGAAACTTCAGATACACGTCGAAATGGTCTCCGTCCAAGGCGCATGTGTTGGAGAAGGTCAGCTTGATAGTGACAGCTAAATTCCGAAGGACACTGATACTGCTTAGGAGACGCAAAGCTTCTCGAAGGTCTCCATGCGATGCTAGGGAAGCGAGACGACTTTCAAGACCTCTGCAGGAGCGCATAACATTTCCGATCTTGCCTCTCTTATCGAAGTCTAAAGCAGAAGATCACGCAAAACTCGGTACCAGAGTCGTGAGTTTACACTCGCCACTACATTGGCCGATTGGCATCTTGGCTAGGGGCTTCCAAGTGTGTGGTACAGATGGCTAAGACTTGTCCACATTTGTTCGAAGGACAAGAAGTCATGTTTGTTAGTCAAGAATTTGAGTTATCTTCATGGCTGCCTACTCCGCCCCCGGAGTTCCAACAGGCTATCGACGACGTACGCCAGAGCTTGCACGAGAGACTCCTGGACCGTGGAACAGGGACAACGAGACCGGGTGCAGCAAGCGCTGCAGGAATTGCCGCATTCCATGAAAAAAACGCAGGCAACACAAGTTCGTTCCGGTCGTACACGCAGAAATCTTGATGCTGGAGCACTTCTATCTTAACAATCTCAATTCTGCTGGAGGTGATCGCTATATTGGTTGTGGTAAGCCATCATGTTACTGTTGTGAGATGTACATGCAGTTTCATCCAGCACGTACTAGGGCTCGTCCATATCACGCAAATGCCTGGGCCCAATGGAGCCCACCGGTCGCAATCAACGAGGGGCCTACTACTCATACGAGACACTCCTTGGCTATCCTGTGTAGGATGCTGAACCGGCTCCATCACGACATTCGGATTCACATTTTATCACGTTCATCTCCTGGAGAACGCAGGTTCGATTCGACGACAGGGTTCTCATAGTCAGTATGGTTTAACGATCGATTGCCGCGGAACTGTGACTCGACAAGGAGGATGCTATCTTACAACGCTACCAAGCACCGTGCAGCGCAGGTACAAGAGTAAGGGAAACCAGTGGACACGATTCCGGACCATGCCGTTTAGCAATCATCTCCACATCGGGTACGCCTACGCGCTGGCTCACCTGACGCGATTGGTTCGAGTTACTTCACTCGCCGAACGCCGATTTTGAGAACCGAGTGTTTGCAGATCCTACAGAATCGGTATTAGCCTTGGCCAGTCTGAAGTCAATCAATTGAGATGTATGGGGCAAAGGATATGACACCCCGGATCCTCGGACCACGCTCCAAAAGGCATTTTGTACCAGCTCTCCTGCACATCCTCAAATCCGACTCCTCGCATTCTTCCCGCTGCTTCATTCACAACGCGGAAGGTCTTGCCAATCTCATTACCGCAGTTGGCCAGATTTTCACTCCACATTCGCATCGTGTGATCTGCATCGATGGACGCGTCGTCACTGGTGAAAGACATGGAGGTATCAAGATGCTGGATCCAGCTCAGAGCCGTGATCCAAGACCTGTTGCTGAAATTAGCACAACCATGCAGACAAATGATCGTCTTCCAAAATACTCGACGATGATGAGGTGAACAGTGGTAGCCATTTGCATGTCGCAGCATCAACTTCCCACCAAAGCATCTTGCGCTCAGCGTACATGGAAGGGGTCAGCGAACCGATGAGAAGGACTAGAGGACTGGAGCTGCCCGGTACATTCAACCCGATGATCGTTGGCGACCTCTTTTTCAATCAATCGCAGCTATGGAGCAAATTTGTACAGGAATACATGGACCACATCGTTGCTGCAGCACGAACAACAGTGGAACTCATTCTGGCTCATTCAGCGGACGCTTCGACAGCCGAAAGTCTGCTCTGCGAATTCATCAATCCTGCTTTCGACGGCTGCGTCAAAAAGTTGCGTCGGAAGGTTCAGGAAGCTCTGCAGCCACATCAACGTGAACATGAGCAGACACGGGAACTCGGATTGTACGCTGGTGAGGTCATTCCTTCAGACGTGTCTTGGACGAGGTAAGCAGGGTCCACTTTCCAGGTATCCATTTAATGCAAAGATCAGACACAACTCATGCAGCGGTCACGCGCTAACGGGCGACACGTTAGTGAAGCCGGTAGAGGCATCACGGCTCACGGCGGATGCAATTAACGGCCTTACTCTCGTGTGCCGGAGACCGAGTGCCAGAAATCGAAGTCGAAAGTCCATTGCGTGCTCCAGCAGCCACATCAGGGCCCCGTCAGCCCCCAGCGACTCCAGAGATCCGCCGTCAGAGGGAGCGCAGGCGACGGCGGAGGAGGAGCAGGACGACGGCGAGGGTGTCCGGTAGGCCGTCGAAGGCGTGAGGGGTCGCAGGTGCGCAACGGCCCGTGACGCAACATGGGACGGGAGTGATACTTGTGGGATAGCGAGGAACGACGAGGCACCCGTTCTGACATAACTAATTTCGACGTGAGTATTCCACTCCCACTTTCATCACACTAAGCCCGACGCGGCGGCGCCAGGCTGGATCGGGGTCTGCCCTGTCTGCGTTGTACGCGAGACAACCTCTTATACGACGTTATAAGCCGGGCCGTAGCGACGGCAAGCTGCACAGGCCAAGTTTTGCCCGCATCAAGCGGGGCAAAACTTGCCCAATGCGTAGAGATCTCCAGGATGATTGGGCGCGACACTCGATCAGATAATCCACTCGAGCCCGAAAGTTCGGATCACACGGACTTCTTCGCCAGCCCGTTTGCCAACGGTCCATGGGACGACCCTCCATCTACGCGGGCTCCATCCGAGGATAGGGCGTCTGGCTAAGGTACTCCATCAAAGTATGTATCAGACCGTGTCTGACATAGCCCGGCGATATGCTAAATGTGATGTCGAACATAGCGCACTATGTGACTTGGAGAAAGCAATACTGCTCCAGGTCTCACCGGCGATCTCGGAAGACGCACCTGAAGATTATGGCCGCGCCGGACTTACTACAGCGCCAAGCGGTACGACATCGGTGGGTTCAGCGGGGACGCCTCATGAGTGTGGATCGCGTTGCACGTTAGGTAGCATGTACTTGTTTTCTCACCCTACAGAGTCATTGCATCTGTCGGCTGCATCCGCCATCACTGCCCGCTTGTAGTATGATCTTCCCTTGGGACTTGGATGAGGCAGCAAATAGTGGGGTCCTTGTATTCGCCGTCGAAGAAAGTGAAACAACCCCATCGTGCAAACTGGCAGACTTCACGCACGCGCAGGAACTCATCATCGGCAATCGGCCGGGCAGTCCTAATATGCTTTGTGAGCACTTGGCAGTGGCTGATTGTTGAATAGGGCATTCATCCGCTCCATTTGAGCGCCTGTCCAGTGCTGCGGGCTCGAATGGCATGCAGACGACGACATCTTAGCACTACGTCGTCACCGATGTTGACCCACCAGTGGAGTGGGTGGACGTTCTCATATGTCGGGGACACGGAACACGAGCGGCAGCAAGTTATTTGGGGCCAACCACACGGCATTACCCCACCTCCTCTCCCGTCTCCGAACAGTATTGTGGTTCAATACCTGAATCAACTTCTACCTACTTCTTGGCGTTCGTCTGGTTCAACATCAATTCATCAACCTCGGTCTACATTATCACGCTCCCAAGCCACAAGGGGATTATGAAAGTTCCAGCTTCAAGCCACTGAACCTCCAAGGAATTGATCTAATAAGAATCAGCCGTCGATCGACGAGTCTTTTAGTTTGACGATTGAGGAGTCTTCAGAGTTGCTCGGCGCAGTGGCATCGACCTAAAGCAACGGCGTGGTACTTGACGGCGTGGTACTCGACGGCGTGGTCCGGGGCGACATTCTATCTCGGCTATCCCAATTTGACCATAAAGAGCGGTATAATCAGGTGACTCTGGCTATTAGCTCGTTTGTTCGACAGAGTGGTTTGTGTGCCTTATTTTTCTCTCATCGGACGGTGCTATGTCACAATCCGCCTTTTCTTTGACCCCTTGGACGTGCCGGGTTCGGTCGCAGGGGAGAGCGACGTGTTTGGCGTGACATCCTGTAGGCCAGCGAGGCTGCCATGTCCGCTGCCCTCTGTTCTGATGAACTGTGTGTCGAGGTCCGAAGGTTCAGTGAAGAGACCTTCCACTCCTTGCGAAAGTCCGGTCGCTTCCGAAACGCGCGAATTGGATCTTTCTGAAACTTGAAAGGCAATGTCCGGAGACAACTCGTCGATGACCGAACATATCCTTGCGAAGTGTGTTGGCATCCAGACGTCGTAGACGTTCTTCGTAAACCTGTATGCCGTCCACTTCTCTTGCTCCGTAAAGTCAAACTTGCGAATCGGATGCCGGTAGAAGGCGGTGTTCTTCCCCTCAATCACGGGGTAGTGGCCGTAGATCCGCACCGTGCTGTGGTCGTGCGACATCGAGAACGCAAGTAGCTCCCGGTCGATTTCTTTCTCGCGCTTGGCCAGCCTGAAAAGCTCAACAACACCTCTCACGGCAAGGGTCATGCTGTGAGCGTTCTGCCGGTCTGCGACGTCTAGTGCGGCAGCTCCACACTTGACCTCGCAGGTCAGGAATGGGAAGTACAGATAGTATGTGGCCATGAAGTACGACATGTCCGTCAACTCGCCGACAAAGGGCTGCAGTTTCTGGAGCTGCTCGTTCGTGAATGCGGATCGCCGGAACCCTGCCGAGTAATCAGGTTGAGGACGGGTCTTGATCAGAGGTATAGAGTTATTCCATCCCTCGTTGACACTCTCGACCAGAATGTCCAGATCTTTAGCTCCAAAGAGGGCCAATTGCTCCACAGACGGCACAATCAACCGACTGATGTCCTGTACGATCTTCGCCTCATTCTTGTTTTGAAGGTTCTGACAAGACCTGTCGAACAGATCATCGCGAAACAAGGTATTGTTAGGCAAGGTCTGCTCCATATCCAACAGTCTTCGATTGAAGCTCTTACTCACATCTCCAACACCCACTTCATGTTTGCCCATGAAGCTGCCCCGGGTCTCCAGAAAGAGTTTCGTAGCGTTGATCTTTGTAAGGAGCACTTTTGACCTCCCTCGGCTGCTGGTCGCTGGGAGGGGTGTCACTGGACGTCACTGAGCCAGCTTCCGACTGTCTGCGCCGAAGAGAGTACGACGACTTCTTCCGCGCAAGTAGATGACTCATACTGCTCTGTCCTTCAAAGTATTCCTTCGGCCACCTTCGTTCTTTCCTCCAGTAGTCGATATGATTGTTGCTCTTGCCTTTGCCCGCACCCCTTGACTGCGCCTTACCAGACGTGAAGTCGACAGCAGCGCGTGAGGGACACGTCTGCAGATGCTTCGGGCGGGAGACGGCGGTTGATTGTGCAGGCGGATCTCCAGTATCTGGTGTTCTCTTCCGTTTTCGGGTCTGCGCTTGAGAGCGACTAGACTGCCCCTGAAGACGGTCGAACTGGGTCAGCACTTCAGTGCAGCGGAAGCCACAAAACGTGTCTGCCAAAGAGGCCACGACTGTCGAGGAGAGATCTCGGTTGTGGTTCCATTCTACTGACCTCAATTGCACTTTGCAGTTGCTGGTCTTCTGCCCCGCGCAGACGTGTACTCCGACGTAAAGACCCTCTCATTAACTGGTCTTGGTCCCTTCTCTCTGTCCTCTCTTGAGGATGCCAGTCAGCGCAAGCTCTCGTTGACGCGCAAATGACCTACCCTGGTTCTTCAGCATCGAAAATTCCTGTACAGCCCCGCCGATGTTTGACAGTGGTCCAAAGCCAGCTTTTGCGGACTTCACCTCTGACTGATGATAGGCCATAGCAATGCGAACGGAGCAGGTACGCGTAGAATTACATGTCCGTGCAAGGCTCTCGTCCGGACGGGAGTCTGGCTGGCGGTGAAAGACAACATAGCGCCCAAGTCTGGGCAATGACAGGTGGACCATACGCACAGACCATTCAGCTGAAACGCCCTGCCCGCGTGCCGGTGCGTCACAGCCAGTCTAGGTGCGTGGACAGCAATTCACTACGACGATCCGCTCTTAGTACGCCTATTCCAAACTAGCACCAGATTGAAATAGTAGGGCGGATCATGGAGCCCACGTCTTTGTTATGCTGGTGTCTCGGTACTTCAGGGCCAACCCGTGCGTTGCGTGCTGCTCATGTAAGGGACAGATGCAAGTCCTTCGCCGGCAAGTTTTACGTATCATTGATCACTGGGATCCGCATACGCTAAGCCATCACAAATCTTGAGCAACGACGTTAGTCATGCCCATTGACCAGCATCAGGCTTATCGAAGCTGTCTGTATTGACGTCAGCGTCAGAGCCCGTCTCACTCTCTGTCGCAGCTGCACTTCACATTTCCGTCTCCAGCAAAACGTTGGCTTCTTCCGGGTATGTTCCTGCAAGTGCTTCGTATCCATTGTCCTTCCTCAGCCTCCACTGCCACCCATTCGAGGTGCCCTACGTCTGCTTTCTGACCAGCAAGTGCCTTTAAAGTCTCCGCAAGCCTTGACTTTCAGTAGATCCTTATTGCTTTTCAAATGATGGTTACTTGTGTTTCTCTTCGGAGGCATCAAAGGGTCCTCTGGCAAGCATCGTCCTGCAGCAGCTTTGCCATGAGTTCCGAGTCGACCATATATTGCTCCACCCCGTTCACACTAAGTCGGGCCCTATGCACGGCAGTACGCCGTAGCTGTATCATCGAGCCAAGAAGCTCTGGAAGGGGTCTGCTAAGTTCGCTCAACTCGTCCACCGCTATGTTGGTTGGGCAGAAACACCACAGGCCACCGGTTCAGCACGACGGCTTCCAGACAGTCCCACCCCGGCCTCCGCAGTATGCCTGCGGGTAGTACGCCGGGTTGACGTACGCTCCGGGAGTCTGAGCCAGCTGTCCGTACGTCTGCTGCTGCGGCTGATACGCGCCGTACCCTTCGTTCTGGTACTGCTGTGGCTGAGGTGCGGGCGCGGCAGCCGCCGGGAGAGTACTGGTAGTATTGTCCGTTGAACACGTAAACCCTCTGCTGTTGCTGCGGTGTCTGCTGCTGCTGAGGCGGTTGCTGGTACCCGCTCGTCTGCTGATACCCGCCTGAGCTACCCGGTCGCGTGTAGGTGTTCGGCTGCTAACCCCTTCCTTGGCTGCCCCGGCGTGTGTACCCATTCGTCTGCTGCTACACCTTCCCGTACCCATTCCCACTCCCGTACACCATCGACGCGGACTCGAGAGATCATGACGGTCAGACCGCCCTGTTGCAGGCAGCGGCAAACGGGCACAAGGGCGTAGTCAAGGCGCTCCTAGCTACAGGCAAGGTGGAGGTGGACTCGAAGGATCGGGAAGGCTGGACGCCGCTGTCGTGGGCGGCGGCGCACGGGCACGAGGGCGTAGTCAAGCTGTTGAGAGAGCACATTCAGTTGAATAAGTATAGTTAAGGGCGGCTTTCGAAATGACGTTGTTCTCAATATGCCTCCTCAATGGTTTGCGCTACAGTATGGTTGGCACCACGTAGTGCTTTCGCGTTTCCCAGAGCAGGCGAAGCAAGATACTTAAGCTAGAAGGTCACACAAACAGGGTCACCGCCGTGGACTTCTCGCCGGACGGGCAGGTGGTCGCGTCGGCGTCCGACGACCGGACGGTGCGGCTGTGGAAGCTCGCCGGGCACGATGAACTATGCACGCCGGCTGCAATCTCGCCTCAAGGCTGCCTCAATCATAAGTGCCGCCTACAGGCACGGGCGAGGCGCTGAATTTCGCGTGCAGGTAGCAAGCGCGGGACTGGTTGCTGAGCAGGGGACTTGCGAAGCTAGTAGACTAGCAACTCACTAACCCCTCGAATGTCGGCTCCTAGTAGCCACCTGTCAGCTAATCATTCTAATAACTCCGCATCGATCTTCCGGATGTCGGTCTCAATGCTGGCCTCCTGTTTATCTGCTTCCGCTGCTTCTGCTTGCAGGTATTCGTACTGCCGCTCTGTCTCATCTGCCTGCTTCCGAGCTTCGTGTGCCTGTCGCTCCAGCTCTGCTACCTGTCCAAGTAACTTTTCTTTTCTGTCTTGTATGCTCTCGGCTTCGTTCGATAACGTAGCCTTTCGTTCCATTATACTTTTCAGCTGAGACGCCATTTGCTTCCTCCGTCTCACTTGCTTTCCCCACCCAGTGTATCAGTTGAGGGTCTGATCCTGCTTCTCCCAGCCTTTGCGGCCACTGAGCTGACTCAAAATCACGCGGAGGGCTTGCTCTTCTCTCGTGTTGTCCAGTCTGTGGAGATGTGGAAGGAGCATGAGAAGGCGTGTCTACATGGGGCGTGACAGATTCAGAAGCACCAGATTCTCGTGGATCCTTGACGACCTGCTCATCACGATGCCCTACGGTCGAAACATCTCCGGGCTGGCTCAGGTTTGCTGACTCGTCCAATGGGATTATCGATTGGTCCAGTCGGCTGTCCTGAGCCGCCGCTCTCCAGAGGTGCAACCGGGCTTGTTCCTTGTCATTATTCTGAGCGCGCATCGAGCCGTTACCATCAAGGATTTCGTTGCGGCGGGACGTGCCGGATTTGTCCGAGGTTGGAAGAGAGTCGGTTCGCGCATCTGCCAAAGCGCGAGATTGAGATTTGTTATGTGGGGTCGTGCTCAGCCGAGGCCCTGCTGCAGGGCTGTCAGACAGTTGGTGTCGATATGCACTGGCCGGACGAGCAGTCGTCTGCGCATACACCCTTGCCCTTGACTAAATTCTCTTCTTGGATGCTGCGTCGTCTCGTGAAGCTTGTGAAGCTTCCACAGCCCACTCCCAGATCTTAGGGTCCTTGCTCTTCGCCTGAACGCTGAAAGTACTGTGAAGACCAGCCCTGACAGTCTCAAGTGGCCGATCTGGCTGCACAATGTCTTCCCTCCTCCTCTAGAATTTGCTCCGTTTCAAGCCCGCTAGGATGCTGGTCCCACACTTCGCATATCGCTTTGATGTACGTGCGTTGAGACGTAGCCTTTGCTGACACGGGTGTACGGTCGGTTGGATGTGGCGTGTATTCCTGTTCGCTTGCGGTCTTGTTGATCTATGCTAGACCTGCGTGACGCGTTGAGCAGGCTTGTCTTCGACGTTCTCGAGAGTCCGCACGGTGATTGGGCTGTGATTATATCAGCAACGGCTTGTATGCAAGGTGTTCTAGCCAGAGCGCACCTGGTGTCTTTCTAGATGCGGTATCCATAACTCTCCCATCCTCGTGCGGAGCAACACAGATAGCGACCGCGACGCGCTGCTGCTGCAGCATCTCCAGGAGATACCGTACGAAGATATCTTCGAAAAGATTAACTTTAGGGGTAGTTCCGCCTAGCGCTCGGCCAGGCCGTCTGATCCTTCATCTGCTACAGTCTCTAACATAACGGCTTGTCTGATCATTGAGATGATCCACTACGACTGCGCCGAGGAGTGTCTTGGAGTACCAAAGTACGGCTCCATCGGAGACTCATCAACTCGTGGGCGCATGTATCCAAGGAGTAAGGTGCAAATTGTGGTTGAGGTGCAAACAATGAACAGATGCCAGTCGACTTTTCACGTTGCAAGAGCGTCTGATTGACCGTGACTCTTTGTCGCACATCCTGATCGTTCGAAAGGTGAGCTCAATGAACCGTATGCCGATAAGGTGAGGCCAGTCACGATTCGGATTATACTGCTAACGCTTAGTGATTCACTCAGAGAGGTTCATTAGGTTCCCTAACATAGAGAGAAGTATACCTGCAGCTGTGTCTTGACCCTAACTAAGCCCGCCGAGCTCTACTACGTGAGACTACTACCTCGTAGGATCGCAACATGTGACTATGTGTTACAGGAGGCTGAGGCCGGCGGCGTTATGGCGCGGCGTACGTGCCTGCTAGGCGATACGCCTGCGTAAAGGTCGGGCTTGGTAAGAAGGTGATTCAGCAGCGCAGCGAGGGTATGCGGAAGGATACATGAGCGTCGGCCTCCAGTATTTGCAGACGCAGATGGATTGCCGAAAATTCGAACGTTAGGGCGGGTCCTCGTCACGGAGCGTACACTACAGTTGACAACTCCAGCAATATGCTTATCAGGTAGGGGGCCGACATAATCATGTCGCACAACTGAGTCCGTTGGGCATGTGCAAGGCGTGGCGCCATGCTTGGTGACAAGATGATTAGCAGTGGGAGGGTAGTATTCTCGGGCGGCGCAAAGCGGGCCGAGCGGGGCTCGCTGTAGAATTGATATATATGTTCCGTAGAGATGATGTATATGTGTGGCAGAAAAGGTATGTATGTTCTGTACCGATGATACATATGTCCCAGATAATTGATAGATATGCTGGTCAATTGATATATAGCATGCCTAAAGAGACACTGCCGACCGTACTATAGCTCTACCCTATCCGCGGATACGACTATGCCGCCGGCCTAACTACCCCGTCCGTGGGCCTCACTACCATGCGGGCCTCACTACCCCGCCGGCCTCACCATTCCGCGGCCACTACTACCCCGCCGGCCTGACCACCGGCCTCACCGCCCTGCGGATATTACTACGCTGTAAGCCTTATCACTCTGTGGGACACTCGACTCTCTCATCGACCTCAAACACTATTGAATCGACCGCTGTGCTCCGCTCCCTAGCGATTTGGATGCACACAGAACTTCAACCGCCAGTCGGCTTCAACGACCCTCTTTCCGCCCTAGTCGGCTTCATGCTCATCCCACCTAGCGTGCCACCCTCATTTGCACGCCTTTGTTGCGATCTTCTCCTGCTAGTAGTCGACTGGCTCGAGATTTGCTCGCCACAGACAGAATTCATTAATCGCGGCCATTGCGTTACTGACGACTTCGCCCCGGATACGTCGCCCATGTCGCTAACCAAACCATGGTCAGTAATCTTGGATATTCACATCCCCAACCGCAAGCCCGAATGCCTTCGGAACCACGTCCCGATGCGGGTCTGCACAAGCCCCTCAGTGAAGCCGCCCATTACCCCCAGCCACTAACACTCTACTCACTCTTTCTGTCCCGTCTAGCAGAGCTCTTGACTGATCTCATACCGGAAACAGCTGTTACTATCAGCCTTGAAGCGGACCAATCAATATTGCTTTCCAAGAATCTTCAGACGCTGCGACGTGCTATGCTTGGTCCAGATCGGATCACCGTAACCCCATTGTATTCAGCATTACGCACACCCGTCGCCTAGTCCGTCGAACGTCCCTACCCTGTCCTGCTGCTGCTCCCGACAGCCTCTGGATACTGTCGCTTGACCTTGGTCAGTCCTTCACCGCGCCGGTAACTGTGCGCCCTCCCACCGTCTGTTCCGCAGCCACTTTTGTGCCCGTTCAGATGGTGGCTCACTACTAGGCGTACATCTCTTCGTAGTGATGAACTCATCCATCATTGCCTTGAAAAGCCCGCCCACAATCCCACTGATCTCGTTGAGAGCCTTTATCCGTCCACCTTCGACGATAATGACAAAGTCGACGTCCTCACCAGCCCGGCCAGCCCATACAGACTCCTATGCAAAGTCGAGAAATCAGTATGGGACATTCATATGTGTCACAAGTACAATCCCCGGAAAGTCGACTCCAGTCCTAGGTGGCGGTGTCGCAATGACCCAGCCTCCCATTGTTAACCACCGGTTGAGCCGCTCTTCAAGGTCGACCGCCGCGGCGTGATAGTGCGCGCATCTGAGGCCCTGACAAGTCTCTCACATGGCTTCCGGCTTCGGCTATGACTGACCATTCTTGCTATGGCAAATGCACTTGCGTCCCTTGGCATAGCTTCGCCGTCCGCCCCGACCTCGGCTCCAGCCGGATATCTATCGACGTGTATCGAGTGTCGGCTCGTGTCATCACCGTTCGGACATACCGTGCCGTCCAAAGTCGCCATATTCGCCGCCAATTCGAATCTGAGCACAGCCGGCGACGTTGCGTTGAGCAGATCCTTGTCACCCAGAGCCTTCGCACTGCTAAGACGGATGTCAGCCATCTTGTTAAGTCGCTCGACGTCAATGACGAGCGAATCTCATCCACGGACACTCGCTAAAGCCGCTGCTTGCCTTCCAAGAATCGTGCATACCCCATGAATGGCTCCACCATATTGGTGCTGACGAAGACAACTGCGGCTGGGTTGAATGACTGTAGTGGCTCTAACTAGAAGTGGAAGTGGTTTTGGTGGAAATGAGACAGGTCCAGCGGCAGCGTTACAGCCAGTTACTGCTCTTGTCCGTCTCCAGATCGCTACCTCAGCCTGCCTCTTGTTACCTTTCGTTGCGAAGAGGCATCTTCTCCCTGGCTTCCATGTCAAAAATGGCTCGTTCTTCAGGATCGACCACATCAAGAACGATCGATGCTGTGCACTTGGACTGACAGCGAGGGCGTGGCGATTTCTTCAAATTCACAGGCCAGTAGGGGCTACGGGCGAACATAGTACAAGGCGGGCAGACAGGTTGGCAACGCCGTGTCGAAATCCGAGGAGAGAGTCCGTCGTCGATCCGCAACGGGACATTGACGAGCGATGCTGTCGAGCAGCACGTTCAACGCATCGTTGGCGAAGACGAAGTGAGGCATGTAATGGGCAAGGTCTTGGGCCGAGAAGCGGTCGCGTTCCGCTCAACGCAGCAAAGGCAGGCTCTAATGTCGATCGCGAACACGAACGGACGCAACCCATTCGTCGTGGTGCTCCCGACGGAAGGGGGCAAGAGCATATTATTCATGGTACCCGCGAGTCTGGACGATCCCGGTGTTACCATCGTGGTCGTACCGTTTCGAGAGCTGTTGGACGATCTACTGGCGAAGGCGCAGGCGGCCGGCATCGACAGCGTGGAGTGGAAGAACGGGAACACTCAACCAGCCGCACTGGTCTTCGTTAACGCGGTCTAGTGCCGGGGACAGGGTTCGTCGGTCACATGCGACAGTGGGGAGCGGAAGCGGTTGCTGCGTCGTGTGTTCGTGGATGAGGCTCACTTGGCGTACAAAGGCAATCACTGGCGCGCAAAGCTGGCCGGACTGCGAGAATTGTGACAGACGCAGCGTCTGACGGCAACGCTCCCGCCGACGCTCGAGACGGAACTGGACCGATGTGTGATCGCTCAGCATACTCGATATCCGCGTCGCTCGACGATCCGTGCACATACGAGGTACAATCATCGAGCAGGTCAAGCCGGGCACATTATGGAGCGCTCGGTAAAGCTCTGCCGCCGGATGCAGCTCCTCGACCCTTCAGATTGAGGGGCAAGATCGGTTAAGGTGATTTCGACACCCACCTGTCCGAGGTTGCACACCTCCCAGCGGTGGGCGAATATGAAAGTGATGCCTGGCGTCTCTTGTGCAGCCAGGTGTTCTACGCCTCCCATGGCTTCCGTGTCGGAGAAGAATAAGACCCAAGGGCGTCGATGGTACCACTGTCCATCAACAGACCCCTACCATGTGCTTGTCCGTTAAGTGAGTGACTGTCGATTAGCTGAATCGCCCAATATGGTATGCAACAAGAGGTCTTGGCGCGTATGTGATATGTCGTTCGTAAAGGCTATCAAGTCGTAGCTACATAGCAATGCCCTGCGTCTGCCTGTAAGTGAATGACTGCATCATCTCCGCCCTCTGCCGGCCCTTTATGTGACTGGCCCTTCTGTAAGTGATTGAATCTGCCAGCTCTTAAGACACTCCCTCTATGCAATAGCCTCAGCTGTCATTGTCGTTCGGTCAAAGGATATTTGTCGCCTTGGACGGCTAAACACTCGCTCGGTTTCAGCGCTCATGGCAGGCGCAGAGAGGATATCAATTGCCATGTGATAGAGCCGTGGATAGGTGCGCCTCTGAGAGGGTTCCAGCCACCATGCCAACACGGTGTAGTCCTCCGTGAAGTGTATACTGTCTGCTGGCGCATTGATAAAACGCTCAAACTCGGACGGCGTATTGCGAGAGTGCATCTTTGCAAAGCGATCTTGCTGCCAACGTTCGTACGCCGTAAGCAATATTTCCTCACGGTCGCTGCTAGCCTCAGCATCTAATAGTGGTGTAGGTGAATAGGTTACCGGGTCTAGCTTCTCATACTTCTTGCTCCAAAGCTCTTCCGCACGACGTAAGCCTGGCTTAATCCACTTCGTCTTCCATGCGGCTTGTAAGTACGATTTACGTTTGTTTGGATGTAGCAGTGTGGCCGCTGCGTACGCGCCAGTCTCATCAATCTTGTTGTAGTACTTATCGAGCGTATACCAGCCAGTCATAATACATTTGATGAACGGCTTGTTCGCTCGGTGCTGGCTAATCTGATCGTCGAAGTGGCTAACAAGGAAGTCCATAGACTCTTGCAGCTGATCAAGCGTTACTCTGTCGCCTTCGCAGCGCTTTGTGACTTAAAAGGGCTGAAGGAATGTGAGCGTGTCAGCTAGTATACGCCACTCAGCTTGAGTTAGCTCACAGTCCAAGAGCTGAGGGGTGTCGTTTATAAACCGATGCATCTCAAAATCCAGCGGTATAGCGCTGTCGATCGTGAACCACCAACTGTTCCAGCGAGTAGCATTAGGGTGGTGGATCGTACGCCCTTTGGTTAGCTTCTTGAATGCGCCCTTCGGCTCGTCGCTACGATTCAGTACTACGCAGAAGCTGTAGAGCTTCTGGAGTGGCAATATTGTTAACCAGCCCGTGTCTTCTTTAATAGACGCGGCTGCAATCTCATCGTCAACATCGCGCCGTGAACGTTGCGACTGTCGCTCGGCTTCGTCAACAGCCTCTTGATCCTTCGCGAATAGGAACGCCTGTACTGCGAGGTTGATAATGTGGCCAAGGCTACGCAGACGATTGTCTACCGGATTCCAGCCTTCAAGCTGCTCAGCAATAGCTCGACAGAGCGTATCGTTGGCTCCGCGGTTGTCGCCAGTAATGAAACCTAGCCTGTCTCTGATCCCGTACCAGTCTACCGTGCGGAGGACGTGTTTTGAGACCTCTTCGCCGCTATGGCCGTGCTCTAACTCCACGAGGTTGATGAGGCCCTTCTGAAGCTTGCCCTCGGCACTAACGTAATGCACGTTAATCGCTTGGAACTCGATATCGTTCGGTGCATGCCAGGTGTCCGTAGTTATATGGCAAAGCGATAGGGCGGCTTTCACCTGGCTTCGAACGTTAAGCTGCCCGGCTTCGAAGTCACTCGCAATAGCGAGGTTAATAGTACTCCGTGAGGTTGGAATTATGTCGCCAGCCATGTAGTTGAATGAATAGACAAGAGAGTGTAACTCTGGCCATTCTACACAGCCTGTAGGTAGGTTGCGGCGTACGATCAGCCGCCGAAGTGCAGCCTTGACCACTTCCGACTTCGCCGCATTAAGAAGTACTCGCTTCTCAATATTCAACGATGTTTGTTGAGCCTTCAGCTGTGCCTTCGATGGCAGCTTAGCTAGATCATGCTGTCTTGCCTTATTTAACGCTCGTGTCTGCTCAGGAGCGACTTCCGTGATGTACACGGATTGCATATGCGCTCTGGCGCCAGACGTACTCGACACACTGTATCGAGGGCATTGCTTGCAGTACCATAGCCGACGGCCAACGTCGCACCGCTCCGGCTCTACACCAGGTAGATGCTTACGCGCATATGGCCATACAACGTCCGCTGCAGGTCTGCGGCGTCTTGTCTTGCGGCTCTTGGTACTAGCGGTGTTGCGGGCGGATAGAGTGAGTTGTGAGGACAAATAGGTCGTACTGCCGGTAAACCCGACCTCTGATGTCTTGATCGCTTCGTTGTCAATCTTGTCGTTGTCAGATGGGTCCGTAGGAGTACCCGATAACATATCAGGGTCAGACATAGTTTGGTTGTTGTGCATTAGTGGCATTGTGGTCGCTGGTGTCCCAGAACACGTGACATATTCACGAACGCGCTGAGGCTCTACGGCTCGGAAACTATACCGGAGTAGCCCTAAGCTCTATATCTGGGAAGCGGATTGAGATTCATTCATTCATCTACAGCTGTATCACATGCTAGAAACACACTGCTACGCCTATTCCACGGCTATTCCGAGGGTGGATGTTGTGAGTAGTGTCCAGTAGGCCCGGTGTCCACCATGTATTGTCCATTAACCAGCATGGCCATAACGCACATGGTGTCCAATAGTACCCCTACCATCGACGCCATTAACGCGACCGAGTGCAGCCAAGGGGACCGGATGCTGGTGCGATACGTGGAGCGCCGGCGTCAGGAGCAAGTAGCAGACGCAGTGGCTGCTCAGCTGGGGTCACTGAGACTGCCTTCGGGCGTGACTTCGACTCCCGGAGGTGATATAGTCGACGGAACCCGTCATCTCAAGATGGTGATCCCGCGAAGGATCTGGGACATGGCTGAACCGTTGACTCCCTCTTAGCTCCCATGAGTTCGTAGAGTTCATAGCTTAGATTGTGTTGCATTCCAGATCCCCGTTGTCAGCAGTCTCATTCCATAAAAGGTGCGAAGTCGAGGTGACACAGTGACTCAGCAGCCACACGCACGGCTTGTACGGCTGCTCCGCCACCGAACCGCGTCTCCTCGCCCAATCAGTCAAAGTTTGCGTCAGTGGTGCTGAGAAAACGCCTAAATCGTTGGCGCAGCTCATAGGGCCCCTGCACACCGAGGTTAAGGCCATGGCAAAGCGGCAGTACGACGCCAGGATGCTCGCAGTCATGCTCCCCAACCTTGCTACTTGCTTCCGCCGTGAGACAGATGAAGCACCAGAAGCATCAACTGTAGGGCTTGAGCCACGACCTGTCTGCCATGACATATTGCTGCGTGACCGTGGACCGTCCCTGAGAAAGTC
>JAABUV010001029.1_pt1 | contig 41202 bp, 52 predicted proteins | sample 5559971 | NCBI WGS metagenome assembly JAABUV01 (sample SAMN10711881, study PRJNA513362) | rock metagenome | isolation source: Antarctica rocks | place: Antarctica: Victoria Land, Knobhead nord | collected 2015-12-19 | reverse complement strand
GGCAGCTACGGCGGCGGCGCGCCGGGCGGGCACCTGGCGGCCAGCCTGGCGCAGGCGCACGCGCACGCGCAGGCGCAGCAGCAGGCCGCGCTGCGCGCGCAGCAGCAGCAGGCGCGCCCCGCGCGACACCGCGCGCGCCCGGCCCGCGCCTGCCGCGCGCGCCCGCGCCTGGCCTGCACCTCTCGCGCGCGCCCGCGCTGCGCGGGCTCGCGCCGCGGCGTGTTGCCCCAATGGGGTTTTGGTGGGCGCAGTCTGTGGGCGCTGACGCCACCCAGACGTCCGCAAGCCTTGTCTGTACTTGTATGCATGTCGCCCTCGAGCCCGCAGGCGCCTGCGGTGGTGTCGTGGTTGCCTGCCTGCTGTTGATGCCGAGCGCGGCGCATGTGCGCGCGCGCAGGGCCTGCAGGCGCAGGCGCAGATGCAGCTGCGCATCCAGACGATGCAGCGGCTGCAGCAGGCGCAGGGCGGCATGGGCGGCGGCGGCGGCGGCGGCGGCGCGGCCGCGCCACCACCGCAGCCGGGCGCCTTTGAGCGGCCAGGCAGCGGTCTGGGCGGCCTGGGGGCCCTGGGCGGCGGCGGTCTGGGCGGCGGCGCGCTCGGCGGCTTCGGCGGCGGCGGCGGCGGCGGCGGCCTCGAGCGCTTCTTCCCGGCGGCCGCGCCCGGGGGCAGCCTGTCAGCGGTGCCGCTGCAAGTGCGCCCCGCACCATGTGGCTTGCAGTAGTGGCTCACGAGTGCGGCGTGTTGCAGCTGGCGTCACACTTGCTGGGCCAGGGGGCAGCAGCGGCGCCGCGCGCGCGCCTGGCGTTCCAGCAGCGCATGGTTGCTGTGCACTTGTGATGGGGGCATTTCTGCTTAAAATGAGGGGGGTGTGTGCAGTCGCGGAGCCGGTCGGCTGCAGTGCCGGTGCAGGCTAGGGCCTGCAGCAGTGCTGGGATAGGGCAGCGTCTGCAGCAGCACATATGTAGGGGTGAGCCATGCGCCGGCGGGGCTGCTGTCGTTGAGCCCGGCCTCCGCTCACTGGAGCAGCGCGACGCAGCAGCGACGGCCGTCGGCCAGCTGCAGAGCCATGCCGGTCGGTCTGATTGGGGGCGCTGCTGCGGCGCAGCAGGGCGGCGCGCAGCAGGCGCTCGAGGACCGCGGCTTCCCGCACATGCGCTGAGGCGCCACGCGGGGCCAGCCGGCTGCAAGGCCGGCCGCTGTGTAAACCCCCTCTTCTTCTGCAAACATGCTGCGCACTGGGGGTGCGCGGTGCAGCAGCGGGGCATGCAGGCTGCTTGTGTCCGGTGTCAGGCGAATCAGCATTCTTGCTTTAGAACCCCGCTCGCAAGTGAGGTGGTTAGCTGTTTCCTGCTTAGCAGCCCGGCTGCGCCCGTTGCGGCACGGTGGAGGAGGGTTAGGGCAGCAAGGGTAGTAGAATGCACTGCGGGTGCCGTGCGGTTCGGACAGCATAGTGCAAGGCCCGTCCCCACAGACAGTGCTCTGTATGGCAGCCCCATCTCATTCAGTCCCTTTGCATGTGCATGCGCGTGAAGTAGCGGACCACTGCCAGCGGTGCGTGCGGGGATGTTTGGTCTGCTCATGATGCTGCAGAGCGGCATGCGGAGGAAGGCTCTCTGGCCACCCTCCCGTGGACCTGGCACCAGTCGGGTTTGTATCAGAAATCCGGTGTTATGGGACACCTGCCGATGGGCTGCACTTGCAAAGATGAGCCAATGCCAGCTGCGCACTTGAATGGGGTGGGTAGGAAGAGCGCCCCCTGCGCTCCTGGGCATGCGTGCGGCATTGCAAATGCAGGGGAGCCTGTCGGGTCGGGACCCGTCATGGCGGGGCCGGCGTGCATTGCCTGCCCGCTAGGCATGTGCCGCGCATGCGCGGGCCCACTCAGCGGGCAGTGCGCGCATGCCGCAGCGCGGCTGCGACAGGAGCAGGCGTAGCGAGGGTTGGCGGCGGACACTGGCTACCCGAGGGCGGCGCGGCAGTGCTGCCGCCCTTTGGACCGAGCCAGATCTGCGCAGGCCCTGGCAGGTGGCATGCGGGGGGCGAGGCTGAGGAAGTGGTGCCGGAGGAGGGCCTTGGAGGTACGGTGCAGGAGCGGAAATGCATACTTTGGGTATGTGCAGCGGGGAATGCGCAGGCTCAGCGGGTGGAGGCGCAGCATGGCCATCGGAGGGGTGCGCTGGGCGGGGCGCAGAGCGCGGGCCTGCAGGCTTGCGGCAAGCAGCGCGAGCCGGCGGGTGGCAGCAGCTGAGGCGGGCGCGGCGAGCCGCACAGGCCTGCCCCGTTCAAGGGAGGCGTGCGCGCGCGCCTGCGCGGCCTCGTGCTGCACGAGGGTGCGGGCGCAGGGTGCACAGTATGCCAAATTTGGGTTTAGGGCGGCAAGAGGTTTGTGTGGGCCCCGACTTCTACACCGCCGGCTGGGTGTCAGCGGTGTCGATGCTGTGGCTGGGCAGGGGCGGGGGCCTGGCGGTCCGTCCGGGCGCATGGGAACAGACTCAAATTTTGGCCCCCCCTTCCCCTCCCTCTGTTTTGGCTTCGGTGTCCAGACGTTGTAACATCGTTTGCCTCCAAGGCGCATGCCCAGGCACGCATCCCTGCACTGCCACAGCCTGCCTGCGCCAGGTCCCGCCTATACGTGCCAAATGCCAGCCCACAGCTGCGCCCGTGCGCCGACAGGAGGTCCACACATGTGAGGCCACGGCGCTGCAGTGACCCTGGCAGCAGCTAGGTGCGCTATGCGCTGCGTGCGGACTGCAGCGCCGCCTCGGGCGCAGCGCGCAGGCCAGGCCCGCCCGCAAGCCCGCCCCCTGCCTCAGCAGGCCCCCCCACGACCCCGCTCCGTGCGTCCCCGGGAGCGCCCTCGTGGCGCCCCAGCGCCGCGCGCGGCCGCCCCTCCGCGGCCGCCCACGGCTCAGCCGCCCCCGCGTCCGTCCCGAGGACTTCGCTGGGCCCGCCCCTGGCTTCGTCCTCCAAGCGCGCGAGCCGCGCACGCCGCCGCAGGTCCGCGGCCGCCGAACGCCGGTCCGCGCCGCCGCCGCCGCCGGCCCACTCCGCTGGCTCCCCGCGCCTCCTGGCGCCCGCCCGCCCGTCGCCCGCGCCCTGGAAGCGCACCAAGCGCGCGCGCCGGTCCTCGCGCCCCGCCCCGGCGCGCGCCCTGGCGGGCCATGCCGGCGCATCCGTGGCGTCCAGGCGGCCGACGTCCCCAGGGTCTGACCCCGCATCGGGTTGGGGCGGGCGCGGCGCACCGGCCCGGCCCGCCTCCGCACGGCCGCTGCAGGGCGCGGCAGGTGGTCAGGGCCAGCGCGGTGCACAGCTGTGTGAGGACAGTGCGAGCATCGCAGGAGGTGTTTGCACAAGGTTTTGCGCCCGCTTGCACGCACGTTCCAAGCACTGTCGCGCTGGCCATGATCGCCAGAGCGACGCACAGCAACAGCCTCGCCGCAGGCGCGCACCGCACGCGCGCAAACTGGTAGTAGCCCAGGGCAAGCGCCGCGACCGCCAGGGCCGGTCGGAACCACGCCTCGCCCGGCGGCCGTGGCGCAGCCGCGGACGGCAGCCGCGCATCGAACAGCGCCACCAGCGGCCCGCCCAGGCCCAGGACCACCAGGCGCTGGCGCGCCGCCGCCAAAACAGGCGCGCCGTCGCCGCCGCCGCCGCCGCCAGGGTCCTGCAGCGGGCGCGCAAGTTAAAGCCGGTGAGCACATGCACTGCGTGCAGAGTTCCGCTGCTCTTTGTTCAGGCGTTGCAGCAGACCGAGCAGCTGGCGCTGGAAGTGCTGGAAACGTGCGAGTCGCGCTGCCGCCTGACCTTTCGGGCTGGGCCCACAGCAGTGCTTGCCGGGCCGAGCATCCGTGATGCGAGTCAACTGAAGGAGATGATGCAGGATTGCAGGGCATGCACCCTGAGCCTTAAAGGATAGCATGTCTTGGACAGAGTGATATGCATGACATCCCTGCAGGACCACAGGTGCTCCGGTGCTGCCGCCCGATCTGGCTGCTGCAGGTGCGACCCGGGCAGGTCTGGCCGCCCGCCCAGCACCAGCCAGGCGTCACCGCTCTGCCCCGCTGACAATGTACGTAAGCGCGCCCAGGTCTCTTCACCCACGCCCGCACGCGCGTCTGCAACCGCCCGAGGGCTCTTATGGCGGGCGCCCAGGCGGCGCAGCCCGCCCAGCCGGCCGCACAGCCCTTCCGGCCGGCCACGCCCGAGGAGAGGGCGTCTGTGTACCAGGCGCTGAGGGACGCCGGCGAGCGCCACTTCCAGCACTGCGTCAACGGCCACATGTTCGTGGTGGGCGACTGCGGCACGCTGGCGGGCGCGGGTTGCTGCCCGGACTGCCAGGCGCACATCGGCCCGGGGTGCTAGGACTCGCGCTGGGTGCCAGGCGGGGGCGCGGGCCGGCAGCACCGCGGGGAGCGGAAAGCTGACGTGTGTGCCTGGGAGAACATGAGTGCAACACATGGTGTGGTGGCGACCTCGCATCGCAGGGCCAGCAGCCTTGTGTGCGCTTGCCCGGGCCTTGCTTGCATGTTGTGGACGTAGGATGTGAGGGGGAGTGCATGTGGGCGAGCGCGTCTGAAACCCGCGTCAATCTGCGGGACGGCCGCTCCTGTTCGCAAGCCTGCCAGCGGCGTGGCGCCATAACTGGGAGGGGAGGCCTGTTATGAGGTGTTCCGTCATCACCGGGAACAGGGGCGTCACCTGTCCGGCCAGCTCCGCCGCCAGGTCCGCCAGCCGCGCGGCCGCCACGTCGCGCGGGCCGGAGCGCTGCACGGCGCCTGAGGCGTTGAAGGCGGCCGCCGCGCCCGCCGCGCTCAGCAGGAGGTAGCCGCGCAGCGGCGCCAGGGCCGCCGGCCCCGCGCCCGCGCCGAGGGGCCGCCGGTGCTGCACGCGGCAGGGCGGCGGCCGACCGCGGCGGGCAACAGCCGGGGCCAGGGTCTTAGGGTTCTCGCCAGCCGGCGGCGCCGGCAGCCCAGAGAAGCTCTTGGCCGCGAGCGCCAGCGTCAGCAGCTCGCCGTCCGCGGTGAGCGCAAAGGCCTGCGGCCAGGGCCTGGCGTTGAGATAGGGTAAGGTAGGGTAGGGAGGACCACCCACGATCTCCACCAGCACGCGCCTGCTGCTTACACATGCCTCTCCATGACGCTCATACGCACACATGAACAGGCCACGCCTCGCGGCAGCACGCACGCAGCAGCTTGGCTATGGGCCAGGCCCAGGCGCCTGTCACTATGTGCTGGGTGTCGACAGGAAGAAGTACACTGCCATGGCACCCTTACAAACAAGTATGAGCCTGTGCCTGAGCCTGAGCTCCATGCACCATGATGCTGAAGCAGGGCGGTCTCGACATGAGCGTCCTCGCAGTGACACATGCTGAGACCCTCAGCTCAGACATCACAGCAGCGTGCCAGACCGCGCCTGCGTGGGCAGAGGGTGGCCGCCCACGTCCGCCGCGAGCGCCGCCGCGATGATGCGCGCAGCGCCGAGGCCCTCGCAGCCCAGATGCTGCACGGCGGGCGCGGCGCCGGGGGCCCGAGCGCGCGTGTGCAGGTGCGCCAGGCCGCGCTCGGTGAGCAGCGCCGCGCCGAAGGGCGCCTGCCAGGCCGCCAGCGCGCCGGCCGCGCCGGCGGCCGCCGCGCGAAGCGTGCCTGCAGGGCAAGCTTTATGATACAAGCAGATTTTAGGCACCGCAATCTCCCTGGATCGGCAAGGCCATGGAGCAGGACTGTTTGCGTACCCTCACCCTCCACCCATCCCGCAGGAGTTCAGCTACATTTGTAGCGTGTGCACATGCATGTGTGCATTGAGCAGGCAAAGCGTGTCAAGCAGGCAGGGCGCATCGAGTGCGCACCCACCGTTGCTGTGCCAGATGCGGAGCACGCCGTCGGCGCTCGCCGCCAGGACCTGGACGCTGCGCAGCCCGCGCAGCCCGCGCGCCGCGCCCACACGCAGCGGCACCAGCCGCGTCACCGCGGCGCCGCCGTGAGCGCCGGACACGGCGCCGCGGCCGGGCTGGGCGTCTGCAGGCGCTGCAGGCGGCTCAGGCACGGCTGCAGCCGCCTTCCCCTGTGCTGCTGCTCGGCTCAGGCCGGCGCTCGCGCCGGCTGCGCCCACAGGCGCGGGGTCGCCGGTCGGCGGCGGCGTGCACTCGGCCAGCTGCGCGATGCTCGCGACGTCCTCCGCGCCCTCGCCGTCCGCCGCCCTGCGCCGGGCCCACCGTCATGGCTCTGCCGGGGCCAGGGCCGCAGCCGCGGCGGCATCCGGCGCGCCAGCTGCACAGCATAACACACATGCTTACCCCCATTCCCACAACCGAACCAGCAACCTCTGTCTAGGATCCTGCAATTGACCCAGCACCTTCTATCTAATGCAGAACCAGTGCTGCTGCCGGCCTGGCGCCTGGCGCGTGCGGCGTGGCCTGGCAGGCGGCTGCGCGCACTCCTGCGCCACGCCCAGCATGCACTGCAAGCGACATGAGCAGCAGCATGCATGCGTTGAAGCTGGCGGGAGCGCGACGTCAACAGGCCCTGCGCCGTCATCCGCATGCCCGATGATGAGCACCGCATAGTGTGCTGAGGCGGCAAGCACATGACGGGAGCCCCTGCCTGTGCACGCGCGCGCAACGAGCGCCCACAAACCCTAACCCTATGCTGCGCACCGCACCTGGCAGTGGCCATGCGCAGCAGCAGGACGCGGCCGCCGGTGTGCCCGGTCGTGAGCAGCACCTCGTCGCGCGCCAGCCTGTGCGCGCCGATCGCGCTCACCTCGCCCGCGCCTGCAAACACAGGCACAGCCGTCGCGCGGGGCAGAAGAGCGTGGGTACGCTGCAATTCCTGCGGCACTTGCTCGCATGTCTTTTTAAAGTCTCTGCGAGGCGCTTTCATGCATGGTGAAGGCGTACAAACATGGCCGAGCAGCCCGCTGGTCCTCGCCAAGCACAACCGCAGGTGAGGGTCACCCTACGCTACCCTATAGCCGACGAGGAAGAGGCGCGTTGTCGCGGCCAGGCCGCGCGCCGGTGGCATGGTCGGCGGCGAGGCTGCCGTCGCGCCGGAAGAGGTACAGGCGCCCCTGCGCGTCGCCGACCGCTGCGAGCTCCTCGCCCAGCGCGGCCGCGGCGGTGGCCGCGCCGTCGACGCGCACGACCGCTGACAGCGCAAAGTGGTCCGTCCAGGCGGCTGGCGGGGGGCGCGCGACGACGCGCGCGGCCGGCGCGCGCGGCAGCACCAGCTGCGTCGCCGCACCGCCTGCCGGGCGAGCAGGCCTGAGACGCTGTTGGGCTGTGTGCAAGGGCGGCTCACTGTGCGCTCTTCTTGCAGTGGAGGCCCGCCCGCCTGCAGAGGCAGGAGCGCGGGCGTGAGTATGCTGGTTGAATCACCGCAGTCTGCCGTGCGTGCCAGTCACACCTAGATGAAGGTATGCTGTGTGGCTCACAGCTTACGAGAGTGCCTGGTATAGCGGCGGTAGCCCCGCAGAGCACTGCTGCCGTTTGAGCAACTGTGCCGCACCTGCACCAGGCTGCAGCCAGTCTGCATCCGCGGGGTGCGCGACCGCAGCTGCTGCAATGGTGTGGCCCGACATGGCCTGAAGTGCAGAGTCGTATCGCGCTGCTGCGGTGTCCAGCGTAAGGGCAGCGGCATCGGCAGCCTGCAGCAGGCCCTGAAGCTCGAGGGCTGCGGAACTCAGCGCGGCCGAAGCGGTCCTCGCGTCACTCAGCAGGCCCCGCAGCTCAAGCGCCGCAGCACGCAGCGCCCCTCCATCCCGCAGCTCAGGCTGGCGGCTCCTGTGTGGCTCTGCTTGCTGGCTGTCCTGTTGCGACAAGCCTTGTTCGGTGGGCAGGTCGCAGGTGCCCTGCAAGGCTGCTGGGCTGGCATTGCACACCAGGAGCAAGATGAGGCCGGCATTCGAGCGCAGCATATACAGGCTGTGCTTGGTGGGTACTCAATGAAGCACAGGAAAGCTGTGGCCCGCGAGAGCGCATGCACCTGCCCAATAGGTTCCTGAGCTGTGTCAATGCAGTACAGAGCCAGAGTACAAGCAGCCTAGGATGACTGAATGGATATCAGCCGGATCGATGCAGCAAGAAACCATGCATGCGACCCTGTAACTGTCCCCTGGCACCCACGTTCAGCAGCATGCTGTTGCCTGCTCCGCCTTGCACCCTAATACATCTCCTGATTTGTTCAAGTGCATGTGTGATCAGGCGGCTGCGCAAGGAGCTGGCTGCGGTGGGCCCCGGCGGCCTCCAAGCCCTGCAGAGAACTTTAAGCAGGGGCGCCTGGCGGCCTGACAGCTGGGCTGACCTCGCGACCATGCGTTGTGCAGGATCAGGGGTTGAAGGGGGTTACATTGGGGCAGAGTGCGGGGGCGCAAGACAGTTGTGGCATTGAAGGAAGTTGGGAACGCGATTATTGACTCTTGTGGAGACTGGCATGAATGTCCTGCAGGGCTGGCCATCATGGAGGGCGCTGTCTTGCATGTCTGCATGGGCGCCAGTAGATGGATTGTCAAAAGGGCATGAGCCTTCCACCCCACGTGGCGACGGTCTGCAGGTGTGCGATGTGCGACGCAGCAAACTACGGGTTGATTGCAGGCATGCCCAAGTAAGGTGTCGTCGTCCCGCATGTTACATGTGTTTAGACTTCCACTCCAAACCTAACCATCTGCATGCACGCCCTTCTGCATGCCCCGAGGCTTAGCAGCTACCCATGGGTAATTACACAGCAGCCCAGTGTGCTGCTTCTGCATGCAGCCTGCAGGCAGCTTCATACTCCTGCGTGCCCGGCGCCGGCCAGCGCCGCCACAGTACCCGCTTCTGCAACCCGTCGTCAATCTCAAACGCAAATTGGGCCCCGTATGCATCAATCATCTTGCGCATTACAAGCCGCCAGGCATTCGGAATTTTACGCTCTCCCACTTGCTGCTCAATGCTGGGGTAGTGACTACCTGATGTAATCTCCATATACTCCAGGCTTGCCGGACACAGCAAGTCAACAAACACCTCCAAGCTAGAAAGCTCTTCCCCGGGGCAAGAAAGATAGCTAGTTGTGACGCAGCACGCATCAATCCGCACCTCCCTAATACCTGTGAGTGTGCTGCGCAGCGGATGTGGGCAAAGCATAGGACTGCACGCAACCATCCCTACACTGCCTGCCTTTATTTTAACATGCCAGCCGTCGAGTGCCCAGGAGCGTGTGAGATCTACCACCGGGCTGCCGCCAAACACGATTATCTCTGCTTGTGCGGCAGCGCATGATAGCCAAAATTGCACGCTGGCTTCTCTGTGTGCTGCCCTGAATACCAGACTGACCATTGTCTGCGGCAGCTTGTCAAACTGAATGGCATCATTATAGCCGCCCGACACACCCAGGTGTGTGAGGTGAAACGTGCAGAAGTCCACATGCCGCGTGAAATGCAGGGAACTCATGAACTGGTCAAAGCTCATGCCAGAATAGTCAGGCAGGGGCTCCGTACGAACCCCACCCAGGCACAGCGGCATACCCAGCAGCTGCCGCAGGCTGCCACGCTGGTTTGCGTGCAGGACGGTCAGCAGCGGGGATACCACGTCGTTCTCTGCGCACAGGCCCGGGTCCCAAAAGTTCCTGCTGCGCGCCTCGCACGCGGGGGCCAGCCAGTTGTAGAGGGTCAGCGATGCCACATGGTCCTTCCACGCTGGCAGTGCCAGCCAGGCCAGGTGCCTCTCGGCCAGCCGCGTGTTGGAGAAGTCCAGGCGCAGCTGCAGCGGGTGCGCGCGCAGCACTTGCTGGAAGCGGCGGCTCACACACTGCAGCGACAGCGCAAGTTGGACCTCGGAGCTGGCCTCCAGGGCTGGACGCGCGTCCCACACGTTGCACACGATCCTGTGAAGGATGACACCGGGCAGTCCCTCCAAGCTCGGATGCTGTACCTGCAGGGCGCAGACGCCTGCTTGCTTGAGGTTGGAGGGTAAGGCGCGCGAGCGCTTCTAGGAGTACTGAAGTCCAGCTTGCAAGGCAAGCGGTGCGACACTCCAGCTAAGCAGCCAGCCGTGGCACCCACCGCAGCTGCGTGCTCATGCGAAGGCATACAGTGCCTTGCTTTTCTGCACAGGGAGCCTGGCCACGGTTGCGGAGAGGCCACTGCGCCAGTCGCCTGTCCAGTACTTGCACTGTCAGCAAGCCATCAAGTAGGCACGCTATGCGCCAGTACACAGGCAACCAGGGAGCCTGGACATGTTCCGCTTTCTGACAGGCCTCAGATTGAGCTGTTTTCTGGAATAGGTAATAACAAATGTACTGCCTGAAGGCATGCATGTACATGCATGGCATGTCTTGCAGCAGGCGCACTTCTCCTTCCACATGCAGACACCCAGGCAGCATTTGAAACAGTGCCTAGCCGTCAACCAGTGATAGAGGCCTGGTCTGTCACAGTCTTCTGGCCATCAGCCTGCACTTTGAATGAGCATCCAGGTGTACTTATAGCTGTGCGACACTGTGCCAACTGTCCTTCCAGTGTATTTACTTTTGGCCTGTTCTGAATCCCGTCCACCTTCCAGCTACAGCTCTGCACTCCTGCTGCAGGCTGTGGAGGCCTCTGCAGCTAGATGCTTTGGGCTCATGTGCATTTCTGCTGCCTTGCGGGGCTGCTTAAAGCCAGCATCATCATGCATGACGTGCTGTGGCCGCCAGTCACGCAGGCATGGCCAACGTGAAAGCCTGGTACGAGGAGCGCAGTCACGCCACAGCCCCCGGTACGTGTCAGGCTGCGCCCTCTGCACCGCCGCTGGCTGCTGGCGTGCGCGCGTCAGCCGCGCGGCAGAACTCCTCAAAGGCCTCGCTGCCAAACAGCACAAAGTGCACCTCGCGCAGGCTGCCCGCAGCATCCGCGCACGTCTGCAGGGCCACCTGCGCCGCACATGTCACATACCTTGAGGCACTTTGTTGACAAGTGCCGTGCACTGCCTGTGCAGGGGGCTTGCATGGTCACCCTGCAGCCTCTGGCAGAACCAGTCAGCTCCACAGGACACATGGGCCTATTCAGCCGCTCTGGCACCCCGTCGGGCGGCTGCATGCACATGTTCAATGCAGGGCTGTGGCACCTCGCACAGAGGCCGTGAGCGCCACAGCAGGGCAAGCCCGCCGCAAACCCACAGACGGGTGAGGGCAGGGACGCGCGCCTTTGCCGCCCGCGGGTACGGGAAGGCGTACACGCCGCAGCTGATGGCCGGAAACGCGACCGTGGCCAGGCCTTCCCGGTTGGCCAGCTGCAGGCAACTCCTGCTCGCCAGCCAGGTGTGGCTCGTCCAGTGGACTGCTGTAGATGACATCAGGGTGCTACGCCTTGGGCATGTGCGTCCTGAGACCACCCACCAGCAAGCACTGGCTCAACAAGCGATTCGGAATGAGCTTGCAAACAAGCGTGGGTGACTAGCTCGCATGCAACACCAGCCACTATGGCGCACTGCCTGCAAGACAGGCTGAGCTGACCAAACGCCAAGGGCCAGCCCAGCTGTGACTCCATATGTACACTGTCATATAGCAGAGAGCATTTCAGTGTTGGAAAATACACAGAGGTGGCGGCCCGCCGCTTGCCTGTATGCGCTGCTGAGCAGGCGGTCAGCCTCCTCAGGAGTGTGCGACGTGTACACAGGCCCGACTGTGTGGATCACGTGCTTTGCAGGCAGCCGATACCCCCTGCCAACCAACGAGTCCGTCACAAGCCTGCCTGACCCCTCTGCTCATGGAGTCTGCCAAGCGAGCCCTGCATGCAGAACACCGGTCAACACTGGCAAGCCACCGCAGCAGACGACAATGGAAGCCTACGGTAGCGCTACGCTCAGTGAGAAGTGCCAGTCAGGAAAGTGGGGGCGCGTAGGGAGGGGCTGCACACTTTGTGATGCGCGCCTCTCCGGTCGGGCAGCGCAGCCCAGGCCTGGCCTGGGGCGCCTGCCGGCACTCCCCCAATAGCTCTGGGCCCGCCGCTCGGTGGATGGCTGCACGCCCTTAGCAGGCGTCGACGGTCCAACTGGAGGGGCACTGCCAGCAGCCCGCTTTTGTAATCACATTGCACTCACTTAGCAGAAGGCAGGCAGCTGGGCATCACCTCCGTCCACGCCGCCGCCGCCCAGCATCTGCTCGTTGGCTGTTGTGACTCAGAGCAGTCAGCACGTGCACATAAGGCTCGAAGCAGGGATGCGTTGTCCTGGAGTGGTGTGCAGCCGATCTTGCCTTGCCTTGGACACTGTGCTTCAGGGCACAGTTGCGCTATAAATACTCAGGTTACAGCTCTGGCCCGACACAAGGGTGTCAGGGATGCGCACGTGCCTGCATTGACAATAGCATCGCCCTGCCAACGCGTAATGTCGCCCTGCTGCAGCACCAGCTGCGTGTCCTTTGCGAGCGGGTAGTGCCGCAGTGAGGACATTGCGCGCGCCAGCGCAGGCCTGGGCACTTGCACGAGGGTTCGGATAGCCACGCGTGCGAGCATCAGCTGCACGTGCGTACGCCGGGGCTCCTTATACTTTTGTTCACATATATAGGAGCAAATCAGCACTGCTAGCCGAGAGCCGGGTTTCGGAGCTCAACCCTAGAGACCGTTGGTTTTCTTCCAGGCGAGGCTGTGGGCTGGTAATGAGGTCCTCCTCCTTGCTGCACTCCGGTCCATCACACTCCTTTCAGTGCGCTGTGGTCTCCGCGTAGCTTGACTCGCTGCTCGCGTCAGGCGTGCGCGCTATTGTGAGCACCCCGCCCGCGGAGAAGCGCACTTGGAACCTGGTCGTGAGCGTGGCGTCTGCCTCAATGGTTTGACAACTGGCGGTTGCAGGGCATCGCCTCCGCATGCGCGTTGCGGGCTAGTCGCAGTCTCCAGCGCGCGCACGCGCAGGGAGCCCCACAGGCACTGGGCAGCCGATAAGGCGTTATTACCATGAGCGCGCAGCATGCCGCTGCCAGCGGGGAGCCTGCGCCGCCGCACGCACTGGCGAGGACGCCCGTGGCCAGACATGCGCGGCCCGCCCCGCCGGTCGCTGCGCCGGCCGCGGCGCCCCCGCCGTCGCAGGCCGTGCCGCTGGTCGCCGCAGCGGGTGCCGCCGCGGCGCTTCTGCAGCCCCTCCGGCCCGGCGCGGCGGAGGGGCCGCACGTCGCTGAGCCGGATGACTCGGCCGCGCCAGCTGCGCCGGCCTCGGGGGAGGGGTCGGCCGCGGTGCCGCAGGCGCTCAATGGCGCGGCAGCGTGGGCGGCCCTGCGCGGGCTGCAGACGGCGTGCGCAGATGGGCAGGACAACAACCCGTACAGCCTGCTGTGCTCCCTGGTGCGCCCTGGCCGGGCGGCACCTAGGCTCGGGCTCCACCAAGGAGCCCTTTCGGCCTGAAATGATCCCTGGCGCGGCGTTCACGTCACTGCTCGCCGAGGGTCTGGGCGTCGCAAGGCTGCTCAGCCGATTGCGCTCTCTGCTGGGGCTTTTGCAGACATCACAGGTCGCGCTTGTTTGTGGACCTGAGCGCAGACCTCTGCCTGGTGACGCAGCACTCTCCCCGCTCGCACGGCCGGCTGCGCTCACGTCAGCGCAGGCTCGAGAGCATCCAATGTCTGAGGCTGCAGCGCTGGTGACTCAGGGGCTGACGCCCCTCTATGCAGTATAGCGTGGGTTGGGGGCATCCAGCGGCGTGCGCAGCCACTTGCTGATGCCCAGCAGACGCGGGGTGCGGTTGTCCTGCTAAAGGCCCGTCTGGTGGACGCATGAGCGCAGCTGCTGAGCGCGCCGCAGCGGCGCGCGAATGCGGCGGCGCGGCAACAGCGGCGGGGCCGCGCGCAGGTGGCGCGCGTGGGCGCGGCGGCGGACACCTTCGGCGGCATGCACAGCGACCTGCCGGAGCCGGAGCGGCCGGACCGCGGCCGCCTGGCTGAGGACCTGTGCGACGTTCTGATCCAGATGGTGCGCCGTGGGTGTTGGTACGGGTGGGGTGTGGGTGGGGTGTGCGTGGGAGCGCGGCAGATGCATATTGGGCCGCAGGCCGCCGCGGCGCGCACGCGCACGGGGATTCGCTGACCACCAGCACAGGAGCCAGGGGTCACAGCTGATGAGCTCCCATGAGTTCAGAGCGCCGCGCGCCCCGCCCGCGCGGCCGCGCACCGAGTCTGTGCGTTCTAAGTAGGGTTGAGTGCGCAGCTGCGCCTGGCGGACGCGTGCGGCGCGGACCTGGGCGCCAAGTGGGACCGGCGCGTCGCGGCCTACACGGCCAGGCCGGCCGAGCCGCCCGCCGAGCCCAGGTGAGCCGCAGCCGCTTTCCGCAGTCCCCGCTATTTCCAGGAGAGCCCCCCGCCTCGGAGCCCAGATGAGCCGCAGCTGTTTCCCGCCCCGCTATATCCAACTGCGCGTCCTGCCGCAAATACGCTCAAAGCCTCCGGAGGCACTGCCGTGGTGAGGGCTCCCTGTCGGGCGAAAGGCAACAAAGGGCCCCCAGGGTTGCACCCTTCCTGTAGCAGCATACCTCGTCGGCTGCTCTGGTGCCATGGTCTGACCACGCTGGCCTGCACCGGCGCCACGGCTCCATCATATATGGCATGATGCTGCACGGGCACATGTTGCTCTTGGCTGACGGCCCCCGCTTACTGGGCAGCGCTGCAGCGCGACGGATGCATGCGCCCGCCGAGAAAAGGGGCCCTGACCCTACCATATACCATATACCCTACCCCCGCCCAGCGCCGAGCCGGCAGTGCGTGCGCGCACCCGCAGGCCGGAGCCGGAGGCGGAGGAGTCGCGGCCGCCCAAGCGCGCGCGCTTCAGCGACGTGCAGCGCGCGGCGCTGGAGGCGCTGGCGGAGCGCGCGCAGTGGGCGCTGCCGAGCCTGTCGCGCGAGGAGAAGGAGGCCTTCTGCGAGCAGCACGGCATGACCAAGGCGCGCGCGGGGCGCGGCCCTGCTGCTGGGCGAGGGTAGGGTTGTGGAATTTAAGGGTAAGGGTGTGTTTAGGGTTAGACTGCGGTGCGTGCGGCCGAGGGCACAGCACAGGCTCTGGAGGCTGTACCACGCGATGCTTCCCTGCGGCAGCCGCGCAAGCCGGCTTGCCCAGGGCTGCATATCGAGCGCTGTCGACAGTGGCGAGCCCAGGCTGGCCAGCAGGCTCGCGCCGTGCAACGTCGCCTGCTGGCAGTGCTCCCAGTGGCACAGCGCTGGCACGTGTCCACATACGCAAGGGTTTTGTGAGGCCCGCCGTCCGCGCGCGCTGACGGCGGCGGCGGCCCGGCGCGCGCAGGACCGCCTGCAGAACTTCTTCAACAACCACAAGCCCAAGTCGTTCCGGCGCGCGCGCGCGCCGCGCGGCGCCAGCGGCGCGGCCGCCGGCAGCGGGTCCGACGGCGGCGCGGCCGCTGCGCCGCCGGCGGGCGGCGCCGCGCCGGCGCAGAGCCCTGGTGACGACCATGCTGCCGGCGACGACGCCGCGCCTGCCATGAACGGCGGCGGCGGCCGCGCGGCGGCCGCCGACGCGCCGAGCGCTGCGGGCGGGGCGTAGGGGTGGGCTTTCAGGCGCACTTGGTGGGGTGGCTGAGCCTGATATGTGCGTGATTCGGCTGTTGTGGCGACATGGGCCTGCCGAGGCGTTGCTTCTGAGCAGCGCCTCATCGTCGCCCTTTGGTTATGAAGGGCGGTGCCAGAACTAGGCCATGGGGGGCGGGCGCGCCTGGAGCAGGCGCCCTGTCCATTGGAGTAGAGATCCGTGTTGTCTCTGTACGCTATGTGCAGTCGATACTTACCTGTCTGCTGCCGCCACTGCTCCCCTGTGGGAGGCGTTCTGGCCGTCTGTTTTGTGTGCTGGTGTGCAGCAGAGCACTGGCAAAGCAGCCATAACGACAAACCAGTCCACTCTGCATATGTGTGCCCCTGCATTTGCCTGGCCTGCTGCTGCCTGTGGTTGCCTGTGCATGGCTTGCGCACAAATGCTTTTCGCGGCACATGCAGATGTCAGCGGACTTGGAAGCGAACTGACGCAGCATGGACCGTGCGTGCTTTGCATGGTCTATGGGACATGCGGGCGCCCCCACTGTTGAGACGTGTGCCTGAGGCGAGCATGCGTTGTTGGTTTCAGGCTCAGCCGCGTGCAGTGCAAACGGAGGCCGCGGCAAGGCAAGGCCCCTGACATACTATACACGTACACAGGCTGGGGCGCTCCCGCAGCTAGCAGAGCGAATCCCACACGCAGACCCGCCTAGAATTCTCAAGCTGCCAGTTCTGGTGAGCGCTTGTGCAGCATCCTCTTTGGGTGCGCTAGTGCCTTGCCAGGCCCTGATGTACAAGACAACCTAGTGAGCGCAGGTTGTGCATGCAGGAACAAGTGCTCGGGTCAGCAGAACGGAGGGTGCAAGCATCAGCCTGACACAGGAGCGCCAGAGGCAGCCGCCCGGGGGCGGCCCAGAGCGCGGCGCGACGCCATGGTCTCAGCGCGGGCAATGGAGGCGCCGCCGCGCTGGAAGCAGGCTCGCAGCGGCGGGGCCCAGGCAACGAAATGCAGACAAGTTTTGCTGGGCCATTAGGGGCCCCAGTTCAATTTTCACACATGCATTTTGCTGGCCGTACAGGGTATTGTGAGCGGTGCCAAGCTCAACCTGATGTTGGTGGACTGCAAGCTGATCAGGATGAGAGGAAGCATGGCGCTCGCAGCGCATATCTTCATGGATGCGAGCGTGTGCAGGTCCGCAGCGCTGCGCGAGCGTGGCGGACGATCGGGGCATCCAGCAGCCTGGCCCGGCCCGCAGGCAGGCGCGCGCGCTCACAGGATGCGCGGCTCGGGGTAGCCCAGCGCGAGGTGGTACGCGACGTGGTCGCCCGCGCAGCCGCTGGGCATAGGGTTGGACCCCGGAGCCTCGGGGTCGTAGTCCAGGATGCTGCCAGGGTTGTTCGCGGTGAAGCGCCCCGCGCCGACCACCCGCCGCACGGCCTCGATGCCTGCACAGCGAGCCGCGTCATGGACGCGCTGCAGTCGCTGCGGCAGGGAACGCCTGCGGCGGCACAGCAGCAGCACGCCATCCACGCAAGGAGCGCGCCATCACCAGGGGCCCAGGACGGCTGTATCAGAGTGTCACGCCGCGGCGTGCCCGCAACATTGCAGCGTGGCCCGCGCAGGGAGGCTTGACGCAGGCAGGGTGGTCCAAGAGCAGCAAGCGTGGGCGCCGCTGACCAGCGACCTCCTCGTCTTAGCCCGCACCCGGGATGGGCAGGCGCTGGCTGCAGGCCCGGGCTGCTCGTGCGCAGGCCGCACCAACGGCCAAATTAATCAGCGGTCACATGAGGCCGACGTACAGGCGTGGGGCAGGCTCAGGGGCTACCCTAACCCTATTATGTCAGAACCATGGGCTACCCTAACCCTGGGCCGCACCGACGGCCACGTTGATCAGCGGCCAGGTGAGGCCGTCGTACAGGCGCGCGAGCGCCGGCGGCCACTCGTCGGGCTCGATGCGCGCCGCGTCCAGCAGCCGCTCCGTCGCTTCCTTCCACGTCAGCCGCTGCCGGTCCGCCGCGCTCAGCGGCGCCGGATCGCAACTCTGCCGTGCGGGCGCTCCGGTGACTTCCGACCATCTCGTTTGCTGGGCGGAGGGCTCGCGGGTGTGGGGCGCTCACAGGCTCACGGCAGCGCGCAGGAGCCGCCCATGTAGCAACTTTGCACACGGAATGTCCGCAGCATGGCAGCGCAATGCTCTGGCAGCACACCGCCGCCCTGCAGCAGGGGGCCCCAACGCGGCTACTTGGCGCTGCGGCCGGGGCAGCGGCGCAAGGCGCGGGCACATCTGCCCTATCTTATGACCCTGCCTTACCCTGCACCGCGGGCGCGCCTCGGCCAGGCGCAGCTGTGCGGCGAACTCGGCCGGCGAGCGGTAGACGAGGCAGTTGGCGAACGTTGCGAAAAACGCGTTGCTGGCGTGCGCCGGGCAGAGCAGCCACTTGCCCATCGCCAGCGCCTCAGCCGAGGTCGTGGCGACCACGTCGCTGGTGCTGGGATTCAGGAAGACCCTGCGGCGGCGGGCGTCTCCCTCTCAGCCAAGCTGACGGGCCGGTGCGTCGCACGGCGGGGCGGAGGGGCTGCGTGCTGCATGCGCCCCTCGTGCGCGGGCGCCCGGGGCTGTGTCGGGCGGAGGCACGCACGCTCTGAGTGTGCTTGCAGGCAGCGCGGGCCTGCAACCGAATCCGGGCGGGCCTGGCGAGCGCGACACGCTGCCGAGGCAGCCTCGCAGGCCGGCGCTGACCGCGCTCGCGCCCGCGGCATGCCAGGACCCAGCGGGTGCCCATCCGTGGCTGCTTCATTGCTTGCCCAAACGGCGGCCAACGTGGTCAGCATCGCTATGTGTGCACGCTCACATCTCTGGGGAATTTCGGACGCTTAGGTAATCACAGGGTCCCCTGGACTCTCAGACACTCCAAGGGCGTGTCGCGCGCACGTCTCATGAGGTCACAGAGCAGCGCAACTGCGAATCTGCGCGCCGAGACGCTTGGGTTTTTTAAAAAGTTCCTCGGACTCTCAGAACCCCCAAGGGTCACAGAGCAGCGCGGCTGGGCGCGCACCGGTAGGGCCGCAGGCACGCGTCCAGGTGGTCCACGCCGCCGTGCATCGCAAAGTCGAGCCCGGCGTCCGCCGCGGCCGCGCGGATGTCGTCGGCATCCTCGCCGGAGCCGTACGCGTCCACGCGCAGCAGGTCGCCCGTGGCCGCCTTGTGTGCTGCCAGCAGCGCCTGCGAGGCAAGGCAGGAGCTCAGGCGTGTCCGGGCGCTGCCAGCAGCGCCTGCGAGATGGGGCGGGTACTCAGAGGCGCTAGGTGCAGAGCGCAACTGCACCCCAACCCGTTGTGACCGCAATGTCTGCGAGGTCTGCATTGGCGCTCCCCTGGGCATGGTACAGGTCGTGTAGCCACGCACATTATGTCACGTCATTGCCACGCACACACGTGCCCAGATACATCAATTATCTGCGAGCAGGCACCCCCGCACTGCACACCCCGGCGCCGCCTGCGTGTCAAGCATCTGGTGGTGAGATGCGCAGGCATCATAATAACTAAATATTAATGTCAGGAACTGAAACCGCGCACCAGCAGTTCGGTGTAGCCCTTGCCCCAGATGGCCTTCCCGATGAAGTAGGCGCCGCTGGCAAAGCGCGCCGGCGCGCCGCCGGCCGGCGCGGCGCCGCCGGGGTCTGTCGCCGGCCCTGGCGCCGACGCGCTGGCGTCCACGCACTGGCCCGCTTTGCGCAGGGCCCCGTGCCCAACCTCTGCGGTGAGCGACGCAGCTGCAGCACCGTCGCCGTCCATGCCTGCTGTGCTGCCAGCCGCGTGCGCGGCTGCGCCGCCGGCCCCGCCTGCGCGACAGCCGGCGGCCGCCGGCGCGGCGCCGTTGCCCGCAGCGGTCTTCCCATCGCCGCCGTCGTCTGCAGTGCTACACAGCCTGGGCTCTGCTTTCGACCCAGCTTCCAACCCTGCACCGTCCGTGCAGCCGCCTGCTGATGCGGGCTCCGACGCCTCGCCATTTGGGACAGCGCTGCCCGCACCAACCGCCTCACACGCGGCGCGGCCGCCGCCGCCGCCCGGCCAGCCAGCATCACCACTGCATGCGGCTGCGCCGCCTCCGTCTGCTTCGGCCTGACCGTTGCCCCTCCAGCCTGCCGCATGGAGAGGCGCCCCGTCCTGCGCAGCATCCAGTGGTGGACGGCGGCCCGAGCTGCAGCCCCGGTCCGAGGCCGTATGGTCTGACGCGTCACTCCCTCCACCCCCTGGCTCTCCGCCCGATGCCGCGCCGCTGCGGGCGCGCCCCGCTGCGCCGGCAGGGCCGCCAGGGTCTGCGCCGGGGTCCGCGCGCTCCGCGGCGGCCGGGCCGGCGCCGCCGCCCGGCCCGCCCGCGGCCGGGGCCTCCTGCGCGTCGCCGGGGCTGCGCGCGGCGCCCGCGCCGGCGGCGGCCCGGTCGCCAACCGCCAGGAAGACGGGGGATACGCCGTGCACGAAGCACGTGCGCTGCCGCGGCAGGCTCTGCACCGCGTCGGACAGCTTGATCACCTGCGCGCGCCCCACCCTAGCTCTGCACCGCGTCTGACAGCTTGATCACCTGCGCGCGCCCTATCCTAGCTCTGCGCCGCGTCCAACAGCTTATCACCTGCGCGCGCCCCGCCCTAGCTCTGCACCGCGTCCAACAGCTTGACCACCTGCGCGCGCCCCGCCCTGGCTGTGTGCGCCGGTCGCCCCGGGCGGCGCGCTGCAGCGTCACTGGGCACGGAGGCGCCAGCACTGCGCATCTGCCGCTGCGTCTGCTGCCCTGCTGCACTGCCCCGACACGACGGGCGGCTGCACCGCACGACCCTCGCCCCGCCACCTGCTCTGCTGCAGCACATGACGAGACTGGCGGCTGCACTGTACAGCTGTCGCTGCGCCTGCGCCTACTGTCGCATTGCCGGACAGACAGGCGCAGCACTACACGTCGGTCGCTGCGTCCGCTGCACCGCTGCGCCTCTGGGCAGGACAGGTGAGTGCGGCTTTGACACGGCCCCTACGGGAGCCGCCGCGCCTTGTGGCAGTGCACGCTGCACAGCTTGCGGTTGGCGGCGTACACCAGCCGCGCGGCCGCCGGCCCGCCAGGCGTCCCGCCGCCGCCGCGCCGGATGTAGTCGATGTAGCTGCGTGCGGCGCCGCCGCAGCCAGTCAGGGTATACGCCAGTCAGGGTGTAGAATACAGTCAGGGCAGGCAGTCTGTAATTTCCGGATCTGCTACCCCTGCTGCAACCACTGCTGCAAGGTGGGTGTGCATGTGAACAGATCCACATGCGCGTGCAAAAGTCAAGATAGTGTCATCCTATGCCACACGCACTGCAGGATCATCGAGGCTGGCGCCCCATGAGCAAGCCTGAACTACACGCCATGCGTGTTTCTACCTCGGCATGCGTCCACCTGCGGGCCCTCTCAGCGCACGCGGCGGCAGGTGCGGGCTGGGCAGGGCCGGCGAGGCGGCGGGGCGCGCTTGGTGTGCAGGACGCCGATGACGTGGTTGAACTTGGCGGTCATGCGGCGGCCGTGGTGGAACCAGGTCAGGTGCTCCGGCTCCTCCAGGATCGCCGCATCCGCCTGCGCCCGGCCCAGCAGTAGGGTACCGGACCCTGCCCTACCCTACCGTGGTGACACCAGGTCAGGTGCTCTGGCTCCTCCAGGATCGCCGCATCCGCCTGCGCCCGGCCCAGCAGTAGGGTACCGGACCCTGCCCTACCCTACCGTGGTGGAACCAGGTCAGGTGCTCCGGCTCCTCCAGGATCGCCGCGTCCGCCTGCGCCCCGCCCCAGCAGTAGGGTACCGGACCCTGCCCTACCCTACCGTGGTGACACCAGGTCAGGTGCTCCAGCTCCTCCAGGATCCTCGCATCTGCCTGCGCCCCGCCCCGGCGCTCCCGTTTGTACTGCCTCTGCGGTGTCCTTGCTTACAATCGAGGCCGGCACGGTTGGGCCTGCCTGCGCGGGAGGCGCGGGGCGGCCGATGACGCTGGCGAGGCCCTGCGCTGCTTTGGAACATTGCATCAGCGCGCCCCCACGCTCTGCACTCCCGTTCAGCTATTATGATGATGTGCAGGTCTGTGCATGCAGGCTCTGTGCGCGACACAGCCTAGCGAAGCAAGGAGAGACATTGCAGCATCATGCCATGCACCATGGCACCCCTGACCACGCATGCGCCTGACTCCAGTGCGCGGTTATTCCCCGCTCGTTGTCCACCCATTTTGAATGCGCTTGTACGCAGCCAGCGGCGCCGCACCTCGCAGTCCGGCACGTACTGCGTGACATCGCCGACCGCAAAGATGGATCGGAACGCTGCGTCGTAGCGCCCCGGGTACCAGGTGAGCCGGAAGGCCGCGTCGAAGCCGGCGCGCTCGCGCACCCACGCCCGCACCTGCGCGCCCCCCCGAGCGTCGCCGCGGCCTGCACTCTGGAGCCACATGCTGCGAGCATGCTACAAGCAGGCTGCAGGCGCAGGGCATGCATGGAGCTCGCAGGCAGCCCTGGCTTGCTGTGCAGTTCGAGCTTCGCGCCCAGGCAGCAGCCGCTCCGCATGCACTGCTGGCGGCGCACTGCTCGCCTCCCCTGGCGAGCAGCGCGCGCGCTGTGTCCACGCATGCAGGCCTAGCCCCGGTGACACGTGCGGCTGGGGCGCGAGCGGGGCAGCTGCGCACCCACGCCTGTTGCGCCTCGGGCGTGGCGAAGTCCAGGCCGTCCGGGAAGAGGCGCCGCTGGTCGGACGGCGCCAGCCACGGCACCAGCAGCGTCACCTGCGACAACCAGCGCTTGTCGACACGTTCAAAGCTCTTTCCACTTCAGGTGGTGGTCGAAGGGCGCCGTACGACGCGCAGGCAGCCTACGGTCTGGTTCACTGCGAGACTGCGCCTGCAGACGGCGCCAGCCTCAGCCGCGAGCCTCGCGAGCCACAGAGACTGCACACACAGTGTGCTGCACACGCCAAAAAGAGCAGCAGTGAGGATGAGACAACTTTCATAGAAGCGATGCGATCAGCTACCTCGCAAGCAACCAGGTCAGTGTATGCAGCTGCAGTGGGCTTTGAGCGCAAGCGCGTAACAGTTGGTTACACTGCAATCGACAGCCCTGCTCCCGCAGGTTACAAGCGCAACATTGCCTGCTGAGCAGTTCACAGCGCCCTCAGGCGACCTGACAAACACTGAAAAGGCTCAGTTGCCTCATGCTCAGCACAGCACGGGTCGTCCAGCCAGCCAGAACGCACACAGCTACTTATTGCAAAACTGTGCCCAAGAGCATTCTGGATTTGCAGACCTCCAGCTGCGGATACAGGTGAGCCAGGTAGGCGGCCCGCAGCGTGGGGTTGACCGCCGTCCCGGTGCGCCAGGGCAGGGCCGCAGTTGTAATTATGGCAATGCGTCGCCCGGGCTCGCGCAGGTCGCTGCGCCCCCGCGGCCTCATCTCAGCCCCGCGCGTGCCGAGCAGGACGCTCTGTGCAACGGCCACCGCGCCTGGCCCACTGTGGTCCTGGACGCATCCGTGTTGGCTTCATGCATGGAGAGCAGCCCCAAGGCCACACCCATGGAGTCCACCCACATGCGCTCCAGGCCAGCTCAGGCAGGTGTACGTCCAAGCAGTGGCAGTGCTAGCTGTTGCCACCTGGAGCCCTGTGGTCTGGTGCAGACGCTGTGCTGCGCGTCGCGGCACGCAGATGGGGACGGCTGAGATCCCGGCCGGCGTGCCGCCCGGCGCAGGCAGGCTGTCCGCGCGCCTGGAGCTCGACCAGGGCGAGCTGGCAGAGACCGTGCGCCGGCTCAAGAGCGCCGTCCAGGCGCTGCTGAGCAGCGATACCAGGTGGGCACGTCTTGCCAGTGTGAAGGCACGTGGTGGCATCAGGACACAGGTCACAGTGGAGGTCTTTCTGTACGCTCACCGTGGAAGGCAACAAGGGAAGCAAGAGCAGGAACGGAGTGTCTCATCTTATGCCGGCAAAAGGACAAGCATTGCACTGCAGTGCTGTAGTGTGTGTTTATGTTTACCGGTAGTCCTGTCTGGCAGCTGTGCAGCTGGGTCTTGCACACGCGCTGTCACGTGAAGCATTGCTCTTGGCACAGTGGCAGAGTCGCTGTACCTTACCGTGCACCGATCAGCAGCAGTGGTTCTCAAGCTTTGTTTTGCGGCGGCGCTGGCCGGGATTTCTGTTTTTAATACAGCTAAGCTGCACGCGGAGCGCCTGTGAGGCTGTGCGTGGGGCGCCCATTATCCTGCGCGCAGGCCTGGCGCTACCTGCGCCCGCCAGATGCTGGGTGCCCATGACGGCTGTTGGGCAGGGCGGCACGTATCTACAGCTCATGACACAGCCTGCACTGAAGCACCCTTTCACCAGTATCGCAACACTGCCTGATGCTGCGGCGCGCAGGCCCGGCCCGCTTGCGGCGTCCGCCCGCGAGCACGCCAACGGGGCGCTGCCCGGCCCGCTCGCCAACGGCTACGCGCCTGCGCTGGACGTGCATGCGCCGGCCGCAGCGCCGCCCGCGGCCGTCGCCGCTGCCCTGCAGGCCAGTCCTCCGGCGCCGGCCACGCCCGCCGCGGCGCCGCCCACGCCCGCCGCGGCGCCGCCTGCAGACGGCGCCCCTGCCCGCGCTGCCGACCCGCATGCCGGTCCCCCGGTGCCTGCGACGCCTGCCGCGCAGCGGATGCCGCCGCCGGTGCAGCCGCCGCCGCCGGCGCACCCCCAGCGGGCGACGAAGGCCGCGCCCGCCGCGCCCGCCACGCCGGCCGCGCAGCGCATGCCGGCGCCCGTGCAGCCGCCGCCGCCCGCGCGCCCGCCGCTGGCAGAGGCGCGGCCCGCGGCCAGGCCTGAAACGAGGACTGTGCAGCCCTGGACCTCCAGCTGCTCAGACCTTAGGTGAAATGGACCTGCCTGGGGCAGAGATATCGGAGTGTCGGGTCTGGCCTGGGTGTCTCCTACCTCCGCATGGTACGAGCAGTGCAGCCAGCGGCGCTCAGTGAGGCACCAGTGAGGCGTGCCGTGTGCAGCTGGACCAATGCAAGACGAGGCCTGTCCTGGTGGGCCCGCCTGTGGGGTGCCCAGCAGCACCCGCCGAGCTGACTGCGTGCGCGCCAGGCCTCACAGCTGCCAACGCAGCCGGCGCAGCGGCCGCAGCGACCGGCCGCCGCGCCGCCGCCGCCGCCGCACAAGCCCGCCCTGGCGGCCGCGCCCGGCTGGCGCGCACCCCTGTGCTGACACGCCAGCCGCCGCATGGCCGTGCATTCGTGTGGGGATGGTAAGCAGCGCGTGCCGGGCCGCCCACTGTGTGCAGGCCGGGCTGCTCTTGCGGTGTGCGCGCACGGCCTTGGAAGCGGCCGCGCGGCGGAGCCGGCCATGGAAATGCGCTTGACACGCAGGGGCGCTGCGCATCGCGGCATGTCCATGGTCCGCTCCGCCGCGCGGCAGCTGTCCAGCCGGCGGCGCCCTGCCGCTGCAGCGGCTAGGCATCGCCCGCCAGCGTGCCGTGCAGCCGCGCGCGGCCGCGGCAGCGGCGCGGCCGGCGCCGCCGGCCTTGCCTGCCCGTGCACGCGCCCGCCCGGCGGCGCGCCCCGACGCCGGCGGCGCCGCGGCGTCGCAGGCGCGCGTGCTGGCGCACGGACGCGGGCGACCACGGCGGCGACGTGGTGACCGCGATGGCGTACGCGCCGTCGTTCGAGGGCCTGCCGGGCGGCGACGGGCATGCCGGGTGGCTGGTCACCGCCTCCGCAGGCCTGCTCAACCTGTGGGAGTGCTCCGCCAGCGGCGGCCGCGGCGAGGCCTCGCTCACGGCGCGCGCCCGCCTGACAGCATGTGGCTCCGCATGCGCATGTTTGGAAGCGCTGTATCAAACTGCCTGCATGCCCTCGCTTCACGGCGCGCCCCTTATGAGGGCGTATGGGTTCGCGTCCCTGACTGCACTGTGACAGATTGCGTGCATGGCCTCGCTTCGCGGCGCGCCCGCTGTCCTCGAATATAGCGGAGCCATGTGACAGTGACGCGGAGGCCGGCAGGCCTGGCCGGGCTGCGCGTTGGCACGGCGCAGCTGCGCGCTGTCTTCCGTGCTCTCAGCAAGCCGTTGCGCTGCTGGACACCGGCCATTCAGCACCCGAGTTCGGCCACCACGTACCCTGACCCTAATGCTCCGGGGCCGCCGCTGGCGCGCGCAGGTGATGCACTCGCAGGCGGTGGAGGACAGCTGCCAGAGCCTGGCGCCCGAGCGCGGCGCGCGCTTGCTGCTGGCCGCCGGCGCGCACCTGCGCACGGCCGCCGGCGGCGTCGCGCTGCTGGCCATGTCGTCGCAGGACGGCTACCTGGCGCCGCGCGGGCGGCTGCCGCTGCCGCCGCTGCCGCCCGGCGGCGGCGCGGCGCCGCCGCCGCCGCGCCCGCCGCCGCGCTCGCAGGCGCGCGCCGCGCGCGGGGCCGCAGCTCTCGCATCAGGCCAGGCCGCTGCTGTGTTTTCTGCGCTCTTATTTGGCTGAAAGGCAACTAGCTCAGGGCTTCACCAGCACGAGCGCGAGGTACAGGCCCCCAGCGAGCGCGCCGAGCGAGGCGCCGCCAGTGCACCCTGGCAGGCCGCGCAGCATGTCAAAACGTGCTGCAGACGGATTAGTAGTTTTTGACCTTATGTCTTCTTCGTCTTCTTCGTCTGAGACCCGCTCTGGCCCCAGGTGGTGTCGCTGCACGGCTGGGGCGGCGCGCTGGCGGGGTGCTGCGCCGCTGGCCATGGCACGCGCCTGGCGGTGTACCACACGGCGGCCACGCCGGGCGAGCTGCCGGCCGCCAAGGCGGCCTGGCAGGCGCACGGCGCGCCGGTCAGCGCGCTGCACGCGTCGCCGTACGGCATGCAGCTCGTGTCGGGCGCCGCCGACGGCAGCCTGCACCTGTGCTGCCCCTCCTGTGGCCCCTAACCCTAGTTCTATCCCTACTTTACCCTATCCTGCGCACGCGCCCTCGCCCCAGGCACGGCTGCGCTGCGAGGTCAGCGTCGCTCGCGCCGCGCTGCCTGGCAAGCGCGCCCAGCTTGCCTGCGGCCGCGCTGCGCGCGGCTGCCCCGCAGCGCGCCGGTGCGGCGAGCCTCCGTCGCGCTCCGCCTCAGGCCGTGCATGCGCCAGCTGCGAGCCGCGTTCCGCGCCCAGGCCAAAAGGTTGGCCTGGCACTGGTGCTTCATGGCGCGCTGTGAAGTCTCTCATCCGCGCGTCAGCCCAGCACCGCCCGCCACTTCTACACACGCTGTGCACCCCTGCGGCCGCCGAGCCTGCGCGGCGGCGCGGCAGGTGGGAGCTGCGCGCCAAACCGAGCCGGCCCGCCGCCACCTGGGCGGCAGGCGGCGGCGTCGCGGCGGCCGCGCTGGTGAGCGAGACCTCGCTGGCCACGGCCGGCGCCGACGGGCGCGCGTGCCTCTGGGACACGCGGCGCGCGGGGCGGCCCGTCGCGGCCGCGCTCGTGCCCGGCGGCAGGCGCGCGCGCGGGGTCGTTGCAGGGTGTCCAGCGCGCGCTGGCGCGCGCACGCCGCGCACGTCAACGCTCGGCAGCCTCTGCGGGACTCCATGGGATGGAGTCCATGTTCCGCCACATCCTCGTACATAGGGTTGACCGCGGGGCCAGCTGATGTCTCGTCGCAACCAAAAGCAGCCTGGGGACAGGGCTTTGATAGGGCTAGGTCCCCCTGCGCCGCCGCGCGCCCACCGCGCCGCTGCGGGTGTGAGCAAACCCTGCGCCGCGGGCGCGCAGCGCGCTGGCGGCCATGGCGGTCAGCCCGCTGGGCGACGGCGTGGTCGTCGGCAGCGCAATCTCTCTGCATGTCTGCTTACACCCTGCGCCGGGGCGCGCAGCGCGCTGGCGGCCATGGCGGTCAGCCCGCTGGGCGACGGCGTGGTCGTCGGCAGCGCAATCTCGTTGCACGTCTGCTCACACCCTGCGCCGGGGCGCGCAGCGCGCTGGCGGCCATGGCGGTCAGCCCGCTGGGCGACGGCGTGGTCGTCGGCAGCGCAATCTGGTTGCGCGTCTGCTCACACCCTGCGCCGCGGACGCGCAGCGCGCTGGCGGCCATGGCGGTCAGCCCGCTGGGCGACAGCGTGGTCGTCGGCAGCGCGGCCGGCGGCCTGTTCGCGGTCGACCTGGTGGGCGGCGCGTGCGCGGTGTCGCCGCTGGCGGCCGCGCCGCTGCCGGGCCCGGTCGCCGCGCTGGCCTGGAACGCGCGCACGGGCGAGGTGCTCGCGGCCGCGCAGGCGTGCGTCTGTGTGTTCCGGCCGGCGCACTGAGTTTCAGGGGCCATGCGGGGTCAGGGGTGAGCGGCGGGGCGATGGCGAGGGCCTCGCCGCCGCGCCGGCCTGCACGAGCGCGGTGCGGCAGGCCCGCTGGGGCGCCGGGGGCAGGGGCGGGGCGGGGGTGGGTGCATGCGCCGGGTGGTGGCCGGTCCAGGCCAGGGGCCAGGGTTGGGGACCAGGGGTGGGTGCCGGCCGCAAGGGCGTGATTGTGTATGTCTGCGAGGCCTCCAGGGCGTGTGGCTCAAAGAAGGACGGAGACCATCGGTGCACCAGTGTAAACCAGCGTGCAGGGCTTGTTGCCCCTGGTCTGGCACTGCGCGTGGCGCAGCCCTCAGGCCCTGCCACTTTGCATGCGCAGTCGCAAAATCTCACGACTCGCTGCACAGGGCGTAAGGCCTGCTCGTCCAGAAGAGCAGGGGGCGCGCTCGTGCATGAGCCTTCACGCCCTGGTCTGTTCGGGCAGCACAAAGCGCTTCCCCTGCCGCACCGCGCCCCGCTCGGCCGGCAGGCCGTCGGGCAGCGCAAAGCGCCGCCCCGCCCTCCGCGCGCCCGCGCCCGGCGAACCGCCGCCGGCCGGGGCGGGCGCCTCCTGCGCCGCCGCCGCTCGGCCGTGCGCGGCGCCCGGCGCGTCCTGCTGCCCGGGCGCGGCGGCCGCGCGGGCGAGCGCGGCGCCCTCAAGCGCAGCGCGCACGTCGCCCCGCAACGCCGCCACCTGGCCCGCCAGCGCGCCGAGCGTGCCGCCGCGCCGCCCGGGCGCCGCCGCCGCCTCGCCGGGCGGCGCCGCCGCCGCCGCCGCTGCCTCCGCGGAGCGCTCCTCCGGCGCCGCGCCGGCGCCATTGCCGTGCGGGTCGCCGTAATCGTGGCCGCCGCCGCCGGCCGCCGCGCCGGGCGCGGCCGGGCCGGGCGCGCCGGGCGGGGCCGGGCCGGGCGCGCGCGGCGCGGGCTCGGGCTGCGTTGCGGGCTCGGCGGCGGGCGCGTCGGGCGCGCGCCGGAAGGGGCCGCTGCGGCCGCCTGTCTTCTCCTCCAGGCGGATCTGGCCAATGCTGATCGTGCGGCTCACCGCCTGCGGCCGCCCCCGCGCCGGTCACTCGCATGCGCCCTGCTGGAGCACGCAAACAGGTGGATCTGGCTGATGCTGATGTGCGGCTCACCGCCTGCGCCCCCCCCCACATGCCGCCACGCGCTTGCGCTCTGCTGGCTAGGTTACATGTCCGATCCCCAACCATGCTCTGGTGGCAGCCATGGTACTTGCACTAATGGAGCGCATGGGGCGGCCTGATGGACCAACGCCTTGTAGTCTGTGTAGCTTGTCGCCCGGCCAATGCGCCACGCAGGCGGTCACCCGACTGGCGCCTGATGTCTGCTGTGAGCACACATCGCTGCTGCTAAGCAAGAGCTGCTGTGAGCGTTCGGACCCCATGCAGCGCGCAGGCGCCGCAAGTAGGCGCCGCTAGCCGCCGCGAGCAGAGCGCTGCAGCCGCGAGCGGCTTCGTCGCGCGCCGCTGCTCCGCTCCCGCAGGGCTGCAGGCGCGCCTCGACTCGCAGGCCGTACACAGTCGACGCGTCGGCGGCCACCCCGGAGCACGCCCACAGCCATGCTGAGGGGCGTGCCGGCGGGTTAGGGCTGGAGTTAGGGCTAGGGGCGCGCCTTGCACATGTCGTAGACGGTCAGCGCAGCGGCCGCGACCGCCGTGAGCGCCTCCATCTCAACGCCGGTCGGCCCCGCGGTGCGCACGCGCGCCTCGATCGCGACCGCGTGCGACCGCGCGTCCAGCCGCAGGTCCACCGCGGCGCTGCTCAGCGGCAGCGGGTGGCAGAGCGGGATCAGCGCCGCGGTCTGCTTGGCGCCCATGATGCCTGCGCGCCGCGGCGGGCGCTGCATGGACGCGCGAGGGCTCCCCCATGCTCAGCACGCAGGCGCGCCACCCCAGCCGCTGCCGAGCGCCCGCCCGCCGGCTGCACGGCGCGGCGCGGAACTGGCGGGGAGACACGCCTCTGACAACGCCCACGCGCTGCACATGCAGGCTGCATGGGCGCATCCGCGGCGCCCTGCGCCGGGCTAGCGGCCGGCCGCGTTGCACCAGCTCACCGCTGTCCCATGCAACCACGGCGCCCACGTGACCGCATATCTACTATGCAGCTGCAAGACTAGTGGGACAGCGGGGGGCAGGGTCCCCTCTGCCCAGCGAGCGCGCGCCCGCGGAGGAGCGGCCCCTGTGCAGCCCGGCGCCACCCGGGCCCCGCGCCCGCGCCTGCCAGCTGCGCAACGGTGAGCACGTCGCCCTTCTGCAGCCCATTGGCCGCCACCAGCGCAAAGGCCTCGGGCCCCAGCGCCACGACGCCGGACGCAGTCGCCGAGCGCACGCTGGGCGCCTTGCCGCTCACGTCCACCATGTGCGCGCGGCCCGCGCTGCCGCCGCGCGGACAGCCATGGTTGAGGCCGAGGTCTGCATGGCCGCGGTGACGGCAGCTTGCAGGACTCGCAGGCAGAGGGCAAGGCCGTGAGGCGCAAGGGAGGCAGGATGGACCTGTCGACGTGCGTCAGGCGCGGGGCGGCGGAGCTCTCCGCTTCTGAAGGCCTGCGCTCTACATTGGCCGCCGCGGGCTCCATGCTGTGTGCGGCTGCCCGGCTCCTCGCAACCGCGGGTGCTGTGTGCCAGGTCGGAGCAGGCTGTGGGCATGCTACGTCTTCACGGTCATAGTCTGGTTGCGCGCCCACAGGCGCTGCTGGGAACGACAAGGCGTCTCCCCCAAGCAGGCCATCAAGCTCGCTGTTGGCCTCTGCAATGTCCGCCTCCAAGCCCGTCGGCGGCGCGCTGATGCGCCTCAGCGCGGCAAGCCTCGCCTGTGGGTCAACAAGACAGCTCAGACACTGACATATGCCTCCAGGCCTGCCACGCAGTGTGCAGGGAGGTGTCGAGCTGCGCACCAGGCACAAGACAGCATGCGGCTCGCGCAGGCGCCTGAGCATACTTGCAATCATTTGCAACACTATTGAGCGCACTCAATTGCATTTGAGTAGGGAGCCGTATGCCATTCCCCAAAGCTGGTAGCATCTCGGACTCTTTACTCATGACCCTAAAGCATATATATTTGAAATGAACAGCTGCCAGCGCAGCTCCCACAGATGCAAAACTGGGCCGAACCTTGTTGACTCCCCGCACCATCACGCACGGCGCGAGGCCGTCGGGCGTCTCAAAAATATACCTGTAAGTTGCAGGCTGTAACATGTGCAAACGTTCATGTGTGGCGCCTGCACAAGTTGTCTGTAGGATATGGACAGGCTTTGAGCACGCACGCCCTTCAAGCACCCAGGCGTGTTAAGGTGGGAAAAGTGCGGCTTCCAAATCACATTGCCCTCAAGACCGCACGCCTTAACACAACAGCTGTTTTGTACGCATTTCTGTGTTTTTACAAGAGATGTGCGTGAAATGGCGCGTCACATATGTGCAATATTATTATGTGCATTAATGAGAGCCGAAGCTACCCACAACGTGGTAATGCACGACCATCTGCGCCACTGCTGTACACCTGCAGCGTCAACAGGCTGGCCACAGACACACTCGCGTTTACCAAGACACCTTACACCCGCTTATGTGGCCCCACATCATATGTACATGGGCATCATGCACCTAGCCTGGTCACACGGTGCAACATTCCTGCACCTGCTGACGAGGCACAGCCGCAGACAACTTGATTGACCCTGTCACTTCCCGGTCGGGTGGCCCTTGAGCTCGTCGTTCTCCTCCGCAGACACGGTCAGCTGCTCGCCATAGCGCTCGGCGCGGGTGCGCGCGGCCTTGCGCGCAGACTCCTTGCGCGCCTCCTCAGACCGCTGGGCTGTGTTCGCACACAGAACATGCTCATTACACCGGCAGGACGTAAATACCGAACGTTACCACCATGGGTTGCTCCAGCGCACTGAGCTCGCACACAGCGCCCTAAATGGCCATAGTTGGCTGATATCCGGATGCAATATGATATAGTTCATTTCCAGCCCCAAGGGGACCGCCCCAAGTTTGCAAAACCAGCACCTTGGCAAGCGTATTCCAACATGAACGTGGCATAGAAGTCAGCTGCCAACAGACGGTTTCATGCACGCCGCGCACCACTGATCTCTCCGCCCTTGGTGCCAGCCTCAGACTGCGACTCGGTGCCGGTGCCAAACGTCTCCTTGGGCGCCCCGCTCTTGGTCGTCTCGCCCTCCACCTGTGCCACATCAGCACGACTAGCCAATCGGGGGCATTATGGGATGGCCCAGACTCAGCTTGTGGACGCCTACATCGAACACCAGGGCAAGCACTAACAGCGTGCACTTGCTGGCATAAACAGACACAAGCAACATCAGGATGCTAGACTGTATCCGCACCTCTTTGCGGTCAATGGTGCCTGTCGGCATTGCGTACAGTTTGTGGGAGAATGTTCTTCTATACAGACTCAGCTATTGTAGACAGAGCTTATATGAACTCAAGCACACTTTGATGCAGTCCCTATCCAGACAGGAGAGCTAGCTTTTGCCCTGCATTGCAGTTTAAGTAGGGTACGCCTCTACCATCGGCTGGACTTGTGTGGCCTCGGCGTGGCGGAGCATCATCAGAACATGTCGACTATGACACAAATGCTGCGCTCAAGACCACAAGCTAAGTATTGTCCACCGATACAGTGCGTCCACCGATACAGTGCAACGTGTATTCCAATAGCTGTAGAAATGCCATCTTTGATATGTAGCGATCTTCCCAGCATGTCAACCTTATACTTCCAGTACCACACGCAACCGCAGCAAATTGTATTACAGTTCACGTGTAGTACAGATAGTACAGACTGTGTCAGTAATCGTTCGTTGGTATGCACAATGTACCACACGCATATCCCTTACACATGTAACCAACACGCCTGTGGCTTGCAGTGACTGCCACCATATGGCAGGCACCTCGCAACATGGGATGCAGAAAATTGTATACGGAAGTGTTGAAAACTCCGTAAGAACCCTAACATGCTGCTTGATAGCACAGGAACCCGTGGCAGCGCCTGAACTGTAAAATGAGTATGTACAGACCTGGGCCAGTCTCACATGCACCGTCGAAAAGCAAATCATGTGCAGCGCCTGATCAGACTCATACAGTACCGTGTCAACAACATACCACAGCTCACTTCGTGGTGTCGGTGCCCTTCAGGTCATCGTTCTCCTCCGCAGACACCTTGAGCTCCTCACCGTAGCGCTCAGCACGGGTCCGTGCGGCTTTGCGGCCAGCCTCCTTGCGGGCGTCCTCGGAACGGTTGGCTGCACCAGAAAACACACTCACCAAAAATGGAACACACTCACTTAAAATGGAACACACACTCACTAAAAATGGAGCACCATAAAGCAGGCAGTAGCGGGACCTTGCCACAACGTCCACGCTCAAAAGCAACACCAAGCCGCACTCCACAGAACTCTCTCACCACTCCATACCAACATGTGTGCCCAAGAGCAGAGCGACAGTGCACAGTGCATCCTCAGTAGGGGCGCACCGCTGATCTCAGCGCCCTTCTTGCCAGCCTCGGACTGCGAAGCAGTGCCCGTGCCAAAGGTCTCCTTGGGCGCTCCAGTCTTGGTGGTCTCATCGCCCACCTGCGCCGCAGCTAGCAGTTGTAAGGCATGAGCATGCAGGATGGCGCACGCCAAGTACCACCCCACAGGTGTCCAACCAAAAAAGAAGTCACGAGGGACAGCTTCAGCAGATAGGCCAAGTAGATTGACAGACCGATGAGCACAAGCAGTAGAGGTCATGGCGTCCCCAATGTCACAGCGGCTGACAAATTGCACGTCAGTTCGAGCATAGCGTCGAAACTCCCGCACAGACCTTATTCAACGCTGCAAAACAAGCATATCTGCTTGCTCTATGACTGCCTGACTCTATACTCCCCGACCCGCTTGAAACCAGGCATGCATCAAGGGTAGCCCACCGTCTGGCGGTTGACCTCACCCTCCACCATTGTGATAGACTTTATGCAAACACTAAGAGATGGTTATAAGAAGACGAAAGGCAGCAAGCAGCGAGCAAGTTTGAACAGTGCTACAAACTTGCGCGAGCTCGGCAGCTGAGACGTCAGGGTTTAGCCTCAAGTCATTGCCAGCGCGGCGTGGCCGCAGGCGTGTCCTAGCAGCACAAAAGCAGCTGCGTGCTGAGGGCGCTGGGAGTACGCGCGCACGCGCCTGGCGAAGCCTCGGCGCAATGCGCGTGTTCCCCGCAGCACCCCATTCTCGGTTCGCGGCCGCCTGCTACCACCGGGGCTGCAGGAGCAGGTCTACGGCGCTGCGATGCACCGTGCAGCTGCAGAGCGAGCGCAAGCCCGGCCCCGTGGTGCAGAGCAACGCGCGTAAGACGGTGCTGGAGGGCAGCGCTGCAGCGCCGCTGTTCGAGGATGCGCGTGCGCCGACACTGGAGCAGGTGCCCGCCGGGCATGCTTTTTGTCTTGATGGGTGACGCGCAATGTCAGTGTGAGACACTGTGCTTGCTGTGCTGCGTGCAATACCTGGCGCCGGCTGTCCGGTGATGCTCTGTGAGTGCATCGCCCCCACTTGCTTTCGAACTTGAGCTGCAGCCTTGAAGATAAGCCTGCGGCGCTGCATTGGCAGTGGCCCCTAGTGTGCACGCCTCTGGGCTTGTCTGCTACAAAGCTAGGCGCACTGTGAGAGCCCCTCACTGAGCAGGACCTGGACCGGCCATCCACGTCTGGTCAAGTGGCGCTGTTTCCGACGGCCCATGTGGAAGAGTGGCCGCCAAGCCTGCTGCTCTACTTTCCAGTGGGTGCGTGCTGAAGGCATAGGGGGCGTGCTGACCAGCGCCTGCCGTGCCGCAACAGGCTTCCATCTGAGCAACTGCATTGGGGACATACTGAACGGTGCTTACCGTGCCGTAACAGTCTCCCGGCTGAGCAACTGCGCTGGGGACATGCTGACTGGTGCTTGCCGTGCTGCAGCAGTCTTCTTGCTGAGCAAGTGCACTGGGGGCGTACTGATTAGTGCTTGCCGCTCCGCAACAGTGTTCCAGCTGAGCCACCGCACCTGTTGTCACGGGTTGGCAGCTTGGTTGCAGCCATGGTGCCTGCAACACAGCCAGTGGACAACGCAGGGCACTGATGCGCCTGGCGGGGGCCGGCGGGCAGGGTGCGTGCTGGCGGCGGTGCGGATGGCCGTGTGGGTGGCCGTGCTGCTCGCAGACGCGGCCTGGCTGACGGACAGCGTCCTCGGAATACGGGGTGCGCATGGCCGCCTGCGCATCCCCAAGCGGCGCCCGAGAGCAGGGGCTTGGGACACAGTGGTGCCAGGCCGTGCTGTGCAGCCGCGCCCGATCCCCGACAGCGTGTCCAGAGCGCGCGCCGGATAACCTGGCCCCGGTACCCCGCGAGCATATGCTTGGATGCGCTGATGCGTACAAGGCGCGCACAGAGGCAGCTGCGGGCGCGCGGCCTTCACAAGAGCTGCAGCGGCTCTGTGTCTGCGCGCGCGTTGCTGGAGGCGGTGCAGGGCGTGCAGGTCGCGGAGCGCACCCGGCACTGTGCGGAGCGTTCTCGAGCGCCCTGTCATGCAGCCCCCAGCTGATGCGCTTGCCCAGCCACACGGGCTGTGCTAGAGAATCCAATGTATCCTACCCTGAGCCGCTGCCGTGCGCGCGCGCAGCACTGCAGGCGGTGCTGGGCCTCGAGGTCACGTGGCGCGATGCAGACCGCCTGCCGGCGGGGCGGCATGTGATGGTGAGCAACCACAGCACCACCGGCGACCTAATGGTCCTGTACAGCCTGCGCCGCCGCTGCGTGCACCTGGTCAACGCCGCGCTGCCGCCGCGCGTGACGCAGGCGCGACTCGTTGGAGGCGCGGGGCGCATGGGCGGGCATGCAGAGCGCAAGCGCGCGTGTGACCTGCGAGTGGGCCAGACACGTTTGTGGCCGCCTTGGGGCGCGGTCATTTTTACTTTCTGTGCAAATCTGCATGGAGATGGTCATGCTCATGTGCAGGCATGTCTGTGAACACCTGCACACAAGGCAGCCCAGTTGCAGCAGCGTGTGCTGGCCGTCCATCGATAGTTGTATGCGCACACAGTGGACAGGGTCATGCTGGCCGTCCATTGCTTGATGTGCGCGCATGCAGCGAATTTGCGCGCATGCAGCGAATGGTGCGCCTGTGTGAGGCACCCGGGCGCGCGCGCGCAGGGCCGCAACTCGCGCGTGCTGCTGCGGCACGCGACGAAGGAGGTGTACGAGGAGCTGGCGGCGCCGGCCCTGACCGACCCTGTTCACATCTTCCCGGGTGCGATCAGCAGCGCGTGTCGGCCGCGGCAGGCCGCGCCCCTGTCCCCCTCCAGACCTGCCGACACGTGACAGGGCAGACCAGACGAGCGCCATGCGCAGCTGCGCCATACGGCGCTTAAAGCAATCATTCACAATGTGCGCGGCTCATGCTCTGCGGCGTGCAGCATGTAACGAATTCTTAGTGCCTCGATGGCACCCACAGCATGTGTATGTTGTCATGCGGGTTTGGGCAGGACCAGGGCGCACCAGAGCGGCGAGAGCGCTGTGAGAGGCAAGTCACGCTGCGCGCGCGCAGAGGGCGGTATGACGAGCGGTGCGGCCATGATGCGCTTCAGCCGCGGCTTCATGCGCTTCGCGGGCGGCCTGCCGGTCGCGCCGGTCGCGCTGCGCGTGGCGCTGCCCTGGGGCATCAAGACGCACACGCTGACGTCCGGCTTCCTGGCCAACCTGTTCTGGTTCTCCTTCCCGCCGCGCGTGCGCCTGGAGGCGGCCGTGCTGCCGGCCATGGTTCCCGCGGAGGTGCGCGCCGGCCGACCGCCAGCGCTGCGTGCGCGTGTGCGGCCCAGACGGCATGGCACCTGCGGAATATGCATGCTTTCCTGCATGCCGGCATAGTTCTGGTGCCTTGTGTGTTTGTGCATGCTGAATGAATGAATGAATGGATGTGCTGGGGTCGAGAGGCGGGCAGGCAGATGCATGCGCCGCCGCACACGGCATGCGCATGCTGCATACCCGGGCGCGCCCAAGCTCGTGCTGCCATCAACCAAAAGCGCTGGCAGCGCCACGGCAACGACCGGGCCGCGTCGCAGAGCCCTGCGGTGTTTCTCCTGCCGGCAGCCTAGGCAGCGCTTTGGGGCCGACCCGGCGGGCTTGCGCTGCGCAGGGCGAGAGCAAGGCGCGGTTCGTGGAGCGCGTGCAGCAGACGCTGGCTGCGGAGCTGGGCATTCCCATCTCGGACGTCACACTTCAGGCCAAGCGCGCCATGATCGCCGGCGAGCGCGCGCGCGCCGGGCGGCGGCGCGGCATGCGCCGCTAGCGGCGCTCCTGGGCCCCGGCGGGGGCCTGCGCTGCAGGCGAGGCAGCCACGCTCGCATCGGGCGCCGCGGTGCGTGCTGCCGGCGCTGCATCGGCTCCCCATGCCATGGCATTTGGGCTCCGCACAGGCCTTGCTCGACCGGTGTGTGGTTACTCCAGTGCGCCCCCCGGTCATTTCCTGCGCTGTGCAGCCCTGGTATGAGTGTCACACTGTGCAGATGCCATCATCGGGCGATGTGACTCACAAAGCCCGCTTGTCAGGCTGTGGCACCGTTGGTGTCATCGTGCAGGCAGCGCTGCGGTGTGGCATCTGTAAACGACCTTAGCGTAAAGCTCAAACGCACGGGGTAGTGGCTTGTGAAAATTTTGCTAGCGCGGCGTGCTGCAGAGGCTTGCCAACGGCCCGCTGCAGCAGAAGGGAGCCGCGCAGTTTTGCCAGGAAGGGTTGCCGCAGGCAACGGCGCATTGCCTTGTCAGGAGCGCTTGGGGTTTTTCTGGGGCGTCATGCAGGCCATGAGCCCCATTTACCTTTCGAGTGTGAGCTAAGCGGACGCGCTAGAGCCGCCTTGCTCCTTTTTGCCGAGACCGCTAGGTGCCATGGGGGCCTCGCCTGGGTGCTGCGCGGTGCGCTCTCAAACGCTGCAACGCTGTATATTGTTCTTTGCACACTGAGTGCCCCTCCTGGCGAGCCTTGAATATTGCGACAGTACGTTTGCTGGCGCATGGTTCACGCGCTCGCTTTGTGTCTGCTCTTTGCTGGCTCTGCAGGCAGGTTTCCTGCGGCGCAGCGTGCGCCATGTTTGCGCTTTGCACCTTTTGGGCTCTACCAAAGCAGCGCCAGGTTTTGAGATAGGATGCAGGGTTTTCCCAATTGTAAATTGATTGAACTTGTGTGCATTGTGCGACGCGACTTGCATATGCCGCACCCATGGCCTCCAGGAGGCTGTAAAGCGTGTATGTGGCATGCAGCTGAGGCGCGTCGGATGTGTGGGTGTGGCTGTATCGTTGTAGTAAGGCCGATCAGCAACCTGCTCTTATCGCGCAAGGTCGCACTGCAGTGTCGGAAGAAGCTGCATGATGCTGCAAAGCTGTGCACCCTGTACACCATGTGCCATCTGCCACACACATCGCCACAGTACATGTTACATCTGCTGCTGCGCATCACTGCAAGCGTCGTTATTTGGGCGAATCCCACGCCGTGTCTGGCACGATGGCATCCCCAGGTCAAGGGTTACCTCTCTGTCTAGCACATGTGCAAAGGGGTGTTCACTGACCTGCATCCTAACATGCGCGCGCTGCATGCCCGCTCCACTGCACGCCGAGCGTCTGAAAGCGAGCCGACTTGGCCGCGCCATTTATTCATACCCATACAGCGCAAAGTAGTCTGGGAACCTGGCCTTCAGGTCTGCGCCGCGGCCCGCCCCGCGGCCCGCCCCAGCGCCGCCAGCGCCGCGCTCCGCCGCGGTCGCGCCGCCGACCTGGCGCCGCAGCGCCTCGGCGCCGAGGTGGCGCGGCCACAGCTTGGTCACGGGGTCCGGCGGGCCGCCGCGCTCCGGCGCGCGCAGCGCCTGCAGCCGCGCCAGCACGGCCGCCGTGTCCACCTGCTCGCCGCGCCCCGCTAGACGCTCCGACGTGCATGCGGGGCTGCTGCGCTGGCCCTCAGGGAGGAGCCTGACTCTGGAGCCTGCCGCCTGCCGGGCCGAGCACGAGCCCGCCCTGCAGACCGGGGCTGCTCCGAGCAGTTGCAGGGCGCTGCAAGCACCCCGGCGTCTGGGCTATCAGCATTTTGGTATGCACAGCGGGCATTCTGGCTCGGGGTCTCCAGAGTGGTCCATAAATGCCAAGAAACGCACAAGCCCCGGTCGGGCGGCAGCTGGGCCGACATCGGAGGCGCCGCGCGGGCCGCGCCTTGTCAGCCAGGCCCAGTGTGGCGGCCAGCGCGTCCAGCTCGCGCCGCGGGTGCGCCACGATGTCCTCAAAGGCCACGTCGCGCGCCGCTGCGGCCTGCCGCCGCGCCGCCACGCGTTAGCGCGCGGGCCCGCGCCTGGGCAACCTCGAGGCAGTGTCGCGGCCCCCACCCGCGCCCGCCAGCCGCGTGACTGGCGCGGCCGTGGCCAGTCCCTCTCACATGCCACAGGCGCGCCAATGACGGTGCAGAGCCCTGATCAGGGTATGCAACCCGGGCAAGGGCGCACCCGCCAGCGCATGTGGTCCTCGACGTAGCCGCGCTTCAGGTCGGCGGCCCAGCCCATGCGCCGGTAGCTGGCCACCACGTCGCGCAGGTCGCGGTGCGTGAGCAGCACGTGCGCCGCGCGCGCGACGTCCCACCCGGCGCTCCAGCCGTGCGTCTTCACGAGCACGTGCGGCCGCCCCGGCTGGCCTGCCGGCGCCGCGGCAGCGTGGCCCTGGCGGCCGGCCCGCAGTGCAGACCTGCTATCGAGGGGGCAGGCTGGCAGCACGGCCAGCGCCCTGCCGGACGGCGGTGCGCCGTGAGCGACACGCCCTCCGCCTTGTGCATGATGTGAGCCAACGGTCAGGTGAGCAGTGCGGTTACCCCTTGCGTGGCGGCCGCTGCGGGTGAACCGACCATGCTGGCGAGCGCTCCTGCTTCAGGGCCGGGCCCGTACCGCAGCCGCGCTCGTCCAGCGCGGCGTCAGTCAGGCGCGTGATCCAGAAAGCGTCCAGCGGCTCTCGCGCGTCCTCGTACAGCAGCCGCACCGCGTTGAACAGCCAGGTGCTGCCAGAGCGCTCCGGCCCTGCAGAGCGCGCACCCACGCCCAGGCTGCCACACGAGCAGGAGCAGCGCTGTGGCGCATTGCTGCAGGACAGTGTAAGCTGCACGTGTCCCAAGACAACGCAGGAGGTGCGCTCTGGTGCGACACTGCTATGCTGTGCGCGTCTCAGCACATACCCAAGGCCGTGCTGGGACACGCGCCTGCCATTGTGGTGTCAGCTGGACAGGCAAGCCACCGATCGAACAACTGTCCTACGGCTGAGACCAAGAGGTATGGCGCGCCTGCTGTGACAATGAGCTTTGGCACCGCTGGCCTGGCCCAGCTGTGCTGCCTGCTTCGTGCATCGGCCTCTGCATGCAGACCTGCACAGCAGCGCGCTGTTTCGTGCAGCAGCCTTGCGCCGGCTGAGGGGTGTCCACGATTCCTTGATGGGGCCGACCTTCACACTCGCCGTCCCAGCACGTGCCGTCGCGCCAAGCGCAGCCCGGGCAAAACACGTCGTCTGTTGGCACGCAAAGCTGCGGTGTGCTGCTGGCCGAGGCGCAGGCTGCCATGGGCCTGAGGGCAGTACAGAGTGTATGGGGAGTGGCGCCCACTGTGCTGAAAGCCGGTAGAGGCAGTCACTTGTGTCACTTGCTTGCACTGCACTAAGCGCTCGGGTCAGCTTGAGACGCGCGACACTGCTGCGCTGACTTACTTGCTTGACGAGCGCTGCGCAGGCCACGGGTGGGGCTGTTGAAAGCGAAGCTGCAGGAGCACAGGCAGCGTTGGTATTGCCTGCATCTCCTGGTCCTGCAGAGTACGCAAGCCCCTACGCGCAGCAAGCAATGGCTGCGCCTCTGCGGCCCGGAGGTGCGTTCAGAGCCTGATTGGATGCGCGGCACGTAGCAACTGAGTTGAATCATTCTCGCCTGCTTGCACAAGCACACCCCTCACGTGCTATGGCAGGAGTTACCATGAAACTCACATAGCACGCTGCACTCTTGGCTGGGGCTCCGGTCTAGGCAGGAACAAACATGACAGATCGGTCTGCAGCACTGCAGGAGCCGTACTGGGAGGTGACGCAGCGAGCGCTCCAAAGCGGGGACGCGCCGCTCGTTCGGCGGCCCAGGCTGACGGCGGCGCTGCTGCAGCGGCCGCCCTTCCGCTTCCTCCACGACGTCGTCACTGAAGTGCGCAGGGAGGACACGTGTGCCCAGCGCGTATGCCTTGCCAGCGCCCACGCCTCGCCTACGCCTTGCCTGCCACCCAGCTAGGTTTGCGCTTACGAGCTGTGGCCTCGTGCGGCAGAGCGTGAAACCCCGCAACTGCAGCCAAGTGCGGGCGCGCTGGGGGCGGTAGACAGTCTGATGGCCGTGTGTTGCAGGTGCAGAGCACTACCGGCTTTGGAGCCGG
>JAABUV010001028.1_pt1 | contig 41238 bp, 38 predicted proteins | sample 5559971 | NCBI WGS metagenome assembly JAABUV01 (sample SAMN10711881, study PRJNA513362) | rock metagenome | isolation source: Antarctica rocks | place: Antarctica: Victoria Land, Knobhead nord | collected 2015-12-19 | reverse complement strand
CGTTGTATAGAATACCGTCAATGAAGAGCAGAGCAAAGACGATGCGTCATAATCAAACAGCACAGACACTCTCATCAAGAGTTTACTCGAGCGTCACGCGCTGAATAGAAGCTATAGATTCATTACTTGATAACACAGTGTCAATCTCATTGTTTCGGCTGCGCGAAGCAGTCGTATAGACGACGAGTGATTTTCTTTCTCAGAGAGTTTTGTTCACTCGATATAAGTAGCATAGAGTCTCTCATGAGTCGAGTCTAAATCGATGTCACAAGAGTGTATGAATTACAATTACAATTACAATTTACTGTCACTATCATTTAAGTAAACTCTTTGCTTCAATGCAAATGTGTTAAAATGATGTTAATTTATTAACATTTTCTTGTTTACAACTATAACTACTCTTGATGATTCTGATCAGAAAATCATCATGTAAAGATGATTTCACTTCATCTTTATTTATTCAAGTATTTCTTTCATTCACTTTTGCTTCAGTTATAAAGACATTTTGTGCAGCTTCGATTTTTGATCTCTTTTGAATATTAAGTTGTTGCAAATTTGATGCATTATTATCTCAATAACTTCATCTGATTTTTGAAAGTTCATGTTTATTATTGATCTTTGTATCAGCTTTTGTAAATGAATATTTATCAACATTGTATTTATTTCTATCTGTAAAGTCTTTATTGATGTTGCATAATAAACATTGATGATTTGTCATAATACTTTTTCTTGTACTGATCTCAGCTTAATATTCAGATTTTTTCAATGATTCTTCATTCTTTGTAACATGTATCATATGATGACTTTGTGACTAAGCAGAAAGTGCATCATTACAAAGTATATTTGCTTTCTCATCATCATTGATGAGTCTCAAGTAGACTCAATGATTGTCTGCATGATCTTTTGTTTAATCACTAGTTTTGCTTTGACATGATGCATGTGAATCACTCATTTCAGCTTGAAGTTCAATTAAACTTTCAAAATTCTGATATTTAATTTTGAATCAATCTGATGTTTTATCAACTTTACATTAACGTTCATATTGAATTACTTAGAAATTCTCGTAAAGTGAATCAACTCATGCTTTGTCTTTAAAAACTTGATGTTATGCATTTTTAATCACTGTTTGCATTTATCATAAATCTCATTAAGAATTCTGCAATTACACTTTATGAACTTCTTGTATGTTAAAATATTGACGTTGTTTATGAAATTTGTAAAGCTTGTTCTTAATCTGATGTCATCACATGCTTTTAACAAGTTCATGTTGTAAAACAGATATGATATTGATAATAGCAAAGAGTCTTGTAATATGTTAACGTTCATGCTGCATTTCATCATCATGTAATCATCAATTGTGATCGTGATACATCAATTTCTTAGAAAGTTTTTCACAAATTCAAGAAGTAGTCTGAGAACTTTTTTCTTTTTCATGTCATGCAAAAGTCTGCTATGTGCTACATTGTTAAATGCATTCTTCTCATTCAAATTTAATAATAAGATTACTTTTCTTCTTATGTCACTTCATACAATGTATATTTTTTCTATAATTAGTTGCAAAGTTGTATCTATTGATTTGTGTTTATAAACTTTTATTTAAGTATTCAATATTAAATTACACACTTTTATGATGTTTTGCAAATGTTCAAATATGATGAATTTCAGTATCTTACTTAACATGTTGAATAATGCAATTGATTTATATATTTTTGCATTAAAGTAGTTCTTCTTGTCTGACTTTTGCATTACTATTGTGATCACGCTCTTGAATTAAGTTGACTATATTTTCTTCTGCAAACATTTTTTAAAAAGAAAGTGTATTTATTTTAATGTGTTGTTAATGAGTCTGCGCATTATTCTATTTATGTATTCTGTGTATTTTGAAGTCTTGTTGAACATTATTTTGTAAATGACTCTCTTAATCTTGCAATGCATCAGCGAAGCATCATTCTCAATTGAGAGCAAGTACTTAAAGTTTTTTATGTTCAGCATGAGAATTTCTGAAGATGATGAAAAGTGAGTCTGAAACATCATCTTTGTCTTATTTTGCACTATCATAATGATGTCAAAGCACTCTGACTTGATCAGAGATAAAATTGTCGTTTAAGTCAATGTATCTGCAATTGCATTTCTTACTCATTTTGTAGTTTTGAATAGTTCTCTTGAGAATTGTTTAACATTTTGCATGATTTTTTAATATTCACTGCATTTCTGTTTTTTGATGATCTTGCTCTTCTTGTCACATACTTGAATGTACTCTGTTCAATCATCAATGATTCAACAGCTTCTTCTTATTCATTGCATGCTCTTAATGATCTTCATACACTTCTTCGTTCATTCTGCTTTAATCATTTCGTGTGATCTCACTTAGAGAGTGAAAATCTTAATGATCTTCTTCAGTGCATTCAGCAGTTGCTTAATGTATTCATTTATGCATTAACATTTCATCTCATAATTTAACAATGATTTTAACATTTGTTCTCTCAGAATATTAATGAACTTCTCTTCATTCATTGTCTTTCAATTACAACGCGATTTTCATGCTGATTCTTTGCAGATTTTGAAATCTATAATTGTCTGTATTAATAAATGATCTGAGAAGTTTTTCATTTCTTCATTGATTTCACATTGTATTAATCAATTCATAATATCATCTGTCGTGAAAATCAAATCTATTGTCATTTGAGATCTCTGATAATTTCTCGTAATTATATCTTAAAATAACATCAGCAATGTATTAACATTTATGATCATTTTAATTAAATTATTTGACAATAAATGCTGTCTTGAATAGAATGATTTTTCTCATGTGAAATGATGCAGATTGAAATCTTCTACAAGAATGCATTCTTTCAACATGTGTAATGTTTTTTCAATGTCTGAAAGACTTTCTTTTTCATGAATAACTTCATGATCTCTGAGTAATGAATTGTATGCTTCGTGAATATGTATAACTTTCTGAATCATCTGTGTATCATCTGTTAATGTTTATAATGTAATTGTGTTTACATTTTTGAAGTATCATGTTGAATATTAGATGTTGCTGTCAATTTTCTTGTTTATATAGAAACAGATTTTACTCTCATTATTCTTCAGCGTGAAGTTAACAGTTACTGAGCAGTATGCTCTCAAATTCTCATCAAATCATCAGAGTTCTTGAAGAATCAAAACGTCATAATTTTTTATCTTTTTCTCATGTAGTAGCATTATCATCATCTTTTCTCTGAACTTGTGAATGTTGTACTGTAGTATTCAAAGCTTCTTTTGCTGAAACATTAAAGTTTACATTCAAAGTCATTTGATGTTCTTTTGAGTGTTTATAATATGCTTACTTCTCTTGTAAAATCTTCAAAAGAAGATGATATTAAAATTGATGTGATTGATGTTGACTTCAACTCATTTATTTTTGACTTCTTGACTAAATGATTTAATATAGTGTTTTTGAATGTGATGATCATGCTAAGCAGATGACTTTCATTTGTTGAGCATTTCTGTTTTCTCTTCAAGTTATTGTCTATCAACAATTTTAAACTGATAAATATTTCTGTGAATATCTTTAACATCATCACTTTGAGTTCTTTCTGCTCTTGTACGACGTGATATAAAGATTTGTGTTTCGTGACTCTCTTTATTCTCTCTTTTTCAATCTGTTGTTTATGACATTAAGAATCAAAGTCTCTGTATATACTTTGACATGTTTTACATTTTCACATGTCTTAAGTCTGTTTATGAAAACAATGCTTTAAGTGATAATTTAACGTGCAGTAAACGCATCTTTGCTTGTTTCTGCATTTATATGTTTTATGATTGTAATCTTGATACTTTAAACATTGATATGTTTTACAATTCAAATCATAAAACTGCGTGATTTTTATGTTAATTTCATGATATATTTTCTCATCAATTAGCTTGTTCATCATCTCAGCGCTGACTATGTATATCATCAGCAAGATGTATCTCTTCTGTTCATTATTCTTTGTAAGTCACTCGACTTTCTCAATCATCATCTTCAAATGTATATCTTTATTGATCTTGATGAGTGCTTTCATTCTTTTCTTCTTTATGTCTTTAAACATTTCTTCAATTTTAATTTCATGTATCATTATTTCAAAACTGACTTCATGCAGACTTGCATTCAATGAAATCTCTTTGATTCAAAAATCATTTTTCTTCAGTAATTTTTTGCTGTCTTTCATCTTGACTTAAAATATCAGTAGATTTGATTATCTCTTCATAATTTCTATGTTCTTGCATGTTGATAACATCTTGTTAACATCAATTTCTCTCGCTCATCTTACTATGTTTTTTGTTATTGTTATCATGATTTTCTTGATCTTCTTTTTCTTTTTAACAAAGATTTTAATCTTGAATTTCTTGCAATGATTTTGCACTGACGATGCAATGTTGACGTTGAGAACAAGATGACTTTCAAACAATGTTGTTGACTTTATGTTTACTCTCTTTGCTCAGTTATCAACGCATTTCTTCTTCTTTGCAAACTTCTTTTTAAGTCTGCTCATTATCTTTTTCAATCTCTTCAGCTGATTCTTTATGCATTGATTGACAATCGACGCAGTGACGCGTTGACGCGTCAGCTTTTCTATCATCTTTGTCAATCTTCTCATCTTCTCTCAGAGCATCAGCTCGTTGTTTCTACGTTCATTGAGCTTATAAAGTACTCGCAGCTTGTTTAATTTCTCATGTATATTCTTCATCTTGATTGAATTTTTCTACAAGATAGTGATACTCATCTTTCGCTCACTCACTGACATCACATCAATGATGCTCATCATCTGTCTCTGATGATCAGAATGAAGCGTAAGCATCATGTTAATGATGTTTTATTATTAAAAGAGATTAATGTCAATTTTAATGCTTTTTGTTATTTATGTCTTCGTCAAAAGTCATTAGTAATCTTCAATAACTAGAATAAGTTTTGCTCAGTAATTGAAACTGATCATTGAAGTATCATAAAGACTTTATTAAAAGTTGCTGAAGAGATCAAAGTTGATCATGATCAACTTGAGTGCTTTGAATTAAACAAAATCGAAATTATCGAAATTGAAATATTTAGTTGATCAGAAAAGACAATGATATCATATTGCATATTCAACAATATTTCATTTTTATTCATTCAAAGTTTGTCTAGTTGTTACAAATGTGTCAAAGATCAAACTTTAAGCAATTTACAATGAACATTAGTGAGTTCACTGTGTATTGATTAAAGCTAGTCAAGATTTAGTTGAGATCTGATTTAAATCTGACTCAGATTTAACTCAGATATAATTTAACATCTTTCTTCTTTTCTAGCATCTTCTAATCAGTTTCTATTGTCTTTTAAATAAACACACTTCTTTGTGTTACAAGTAGTTAACAGATATCTATGATAAACACATTTCTTTATATTAACGAAACATCTTTTGAATTAACATCTTTCTTGTGTTTCAACATGTTTTCTTTAAAACTAGCGTTAAATCTGAGTAACTACTATATAAAGCATGTTCTTCTTATATTTTATATCTTCTTTCTTCTGTATTCTTAAAGTCTTAGTTATAACTATCTTTATTGAATCAAACATTTCATTCATGACATGATTAGATTGAATATTTAAACACGATTTCAACATTACTTTAAAAATTCATTAATCACATGATATTGATTTCTATACTCATTCAAATTCACTCAACTGACAACGAAATGAGTATAAAGAAATTTGTGTATCTGATAATTAATAACATCAAAAGACAGAACAACATCAAGAAATTAATAAAATCAATGAGAATATATAATTATGTGATTGCTAGAGAATTTATCGCTCAGTCAGTAGCATCAGTTCAAATCAATTAAAAGAATCAAGAGATTAAGATCTTGATTACTTAAGAATCATTAAAAAAACTCTTTCTTAAATTAGCAACATTCTTCTTTGAAGATTAGACATTAAAACAGCGATCTTATCACATACTGTTGAACATCGCTTTTCGCTCAATCATCAACTCTTCGCTATGACTCAATCATCTGTGAAAAATTTCTTCAAGAATTATCAAAGTCTTTATTCTTCTGTCACTTCAGATTCAGTCATTTATTCTGAGCTATCACTTTGCATATCAAAATATCTTAGAATTGACTTCATACAAAAACATTATCAATCTTTGTCTCACTTTCAAACTTTCAATAAATCTCTGAAAGCTTTTACTTTCTGAGATATCAAAAATGTAAAGCAGTTACAATATTGAGTCAAACAAGACTCAGAAGTTTTTCTAGAAGATTTAAATAATTGTCATGATGAATTGATATATAAAGATTAGATCAGAGACTAAAGTCAAAGACTGAGTTGAAGATCAGATCTGAGTTAGCTTTGAAACTTTATAACTTTGTCAAAACATCATTTAGACTACGTCATATCTTCAACTTAATATGTCATGAGTTATGTTGTGCTTGACTTGACAATGCTTAACAAACTTTCTATAGTTGATCGATTTTCTTGAGTTATCAAGAGCTTCTTAATAATTAACTCTATCATAATATATACTTATTCTGTGTCTGCTTAGAATATCACATTATCATATCATTCTTATAGATCTCGTCTATTCAATTGATAGACTTAATCATCACAGTTCTAATTATTTTAAACTCTTCTTAGAAATGATGATTTAATATTCAAGCATGATAACAGTAATATGATTGCAACAAAGTTGAAATAATGACATCTCAATCTTGCAAAACATTATATCAGAATGTCATGATGTCAGATTATCAACTCAATTTAAAACATAAATTATCAATGTTTTAAATAATTTTGATTCATTGAATCTGTTTTGCAGTTCAATGAATCAAGTCATTAATCTAGTCATCATTATTTTAATTCAGTCTCAGCAATTCTGTTTCAATCATCTCAGTTATGTGTACAAATCTTTGCAATCTTAAGTCATAAAACTACTGTCTAGTCTTGATTCTGCTCAATTCATGTATATAAAAGTCAAGTTCTCATTCTTTTCTTTCACTCTTTGTCTTTCGTCTTATATATTATCTGATGTATTGTTTTGTATCTAGTTCAAGTAATATAATAATCAATTCTCTATATTGATAGAATCTCTAGTTCAGTTTAATCTTTGACATTATGAAAGATCTACACTTTCTGCAACGTTTTCATATGTTGAAATCTCGTCTAGTTATTCTTTTGCTCAAATAAAGTCATCTCACAATCTCTTGATCAACGATGAGCGTGCTGTCAAACAGTTCACTTAAAGTGTAATTGAAAATTCAGTTGAGATCTTTCGCGTAATGCAAAAGCTTCAAAATCAAGTTCAACAACATGATGTTATCATCTTGTTCTCATTCATTATTTTCAATTCTTCAATTTATATAAAATTGAATTCTCAGTCTCTTGCAATGATAGCTCAGATTGTCACACAAATCTTAAATAATTAATCTTCTTTCATTATTCACTTCTTTGCAAATTCTGTCGCTGTCATCATTGCTTCTAGATTCAAGAAGCTTCTTGACATATCTGAGTATAAGAGAAATAAAGATTGATTGAATGCATGAGAGCAGAGTCTGATACAGCGCATGAATATGAATGATGATCATTATTTCTTTCATCGAGCTAAAATCGTTTATGTCGAGTCATGATTCATCATAGATAAGAAGACTCATAATCTAATGAGTCAATATTGAATCAATAATTTCTATATCATTTTCATCTTTGCAGATTAACAACATAAGTTACATCATTGCTGTGACAATTCTTTCAAGACAAAAGATGTTCATTTATATTTTCGTGAAACTTTAAAGTAAGACGTGAATAACTTTGTTGACTATTACAATCTTTTTTATCAAAAGAAGAAACGTTTTTTGATGAAAAATTTCTCGTTGATTGACTGTCTGAAGCGTAATGTCAATTATTTCACTCAAGTCATCGCTTTCTTCTAACGAAATCTTGATGAAATTCAATCATTCATCTTTCATCAATGAGTTTAAGCATTTTCTGACATCGACGAAGAGCTTCAGCAGCTTAAGCATCATCAATCTCACTTCATCTTCATCATCATTTCATTTATTAAAGTCAAGAGCATCTTTGCATTAACTAGTAACTTTTTAAGTTCAAAGATCATCACTTTTGTAACTGTTGTTTCAACAATATCTTCATCTTTCTTTCTTTCATTTCTTGATGAATCAATGAATTTAAGCTTTGTCATTATCATCATTCAAGATAAGATTCTGATCGTTTCTGAGATCAAGAAAATCTGCAACAAGTGAAAGTTGTGTTACTACTGCAAATTGCAACATTCAAGCAAAATTGCTAAAGAATGCTCAAATAAGAAGTTCTTTACTCTGCATATCATGAACGTTTATGACAGTAATGTTGTCAGTATAAATGAAGAAGTCTCGCTGTCTGCAAGAAAAGTTTAGTTTCTGAACTAAGTCACGCTCAGAAATCTGTATACATATCATCTTGTTTACTAGTCTCAATCTTCTCATTCTCACTTCAATCATATAGAAAGTTTTCTGCTAAATCTGTCTTGAAACTCTTTGAATTTGATTCAACATTCAAAGATAATCACATGATAATATTCTGTATTCTACATTAAGCTTAATCTAGAGTTTTCATTCTCATTCTGATTGATAGTGAAGTCTTCACTTATGTCTTTATGAATAAATTCTTCACGCAACAACATTATCTTTTCTTGCATCAATTAATTCATTCTTGCAGACTTCAAGAATTTGATGATTAAGTTGCTTTAATTGATGACATCACTCATGTCGTTGAAATCACAATGATTCTTGATGAACACATCAAAAAACTATTTTTCTATGTCATTGAATTAAATCAATATTTCATCATCATGAGTTTGTTATGACTTCATCATCACGTCATTGATGTTAATTTTGAACACAATATTCTCATCTTGTCTTTCTTCTTTTGTCTTAATCATTGTTGTTCATTTCTCGTTAAAATCTATGATTTTAATCAATAAGAAGAAAATTTCTCGTTCAAAGTTAACAAAGTAACTTTCTCTCAGTCTCACTCTCAATTCACTCACAAGAAGCAACTCAGTTCATGAATCACTCACAAGAAGCAATTCAGTTTACAAATTGCTTACAAGAAGTAATTCAGCACTTAGTTTGCTCATAAGAAGCAATCTAATTTCTCATTCATTTGAAAGAAGTAACTCAGTTTTCAGTTCACTTGTAAGAAGTAACTCAGTTTCTCATTTGCTCAAAAGAAGTAACTCAGTTTCTCGTTTGCTCACAAGAAGTAATTTAACTCTTTGTTTACTTATGAGAAGTTAACTAATATTCAGTTCATTCACAAGAAACAAATCTCGTTTAATCTTGTCTCTCGTCTGAAACAAGAAGTTTCTAGTCATATTCTTCAAGTCATTCAAAAAGAATACTCATCAAAAATCAAGTGTTGAAATTCTTTTCTTTCTAGAACTTCTGTTATTCTTTAAGCAAATCAAATCAATTGATCTTTTATACAACTTGACATAGTCGAGTTGAAAGCTTGAAGCTTTGATCATGCTGCTCATGTCAAAGACATTGAAGTGTTTAGCATCATTCTAAGAAAAATCGATGCCTTCTTGAATCTTGAGTCAATCTCGTCTTCTAGTCTAGACTTTGATGAGTCAAAATCGCGTCATGAGACTTTAACTGTTCATTCAAAGAATAGTTCAACTTTTGCTCAGTTCTCATTTCATCTTCAAGACAGTATGTATGATAAGAATCATTGTCTGAATCTTCATCAAATGAAAAAGAAATTTTATTTGACTGCATTCACGACATAAGAAGATCTTGAAATCTATCAACAAAGTAAGAACATCAATTCAATCACAATTCTATCGTTTAGATATTTTAAGTTTCTAAATGTTTTCTTCAAGAAAAACGTCAATATCTTGTTTTTGCATTGAGTTCATGATCATGTCATACATTTTAAAGAAGATGCTCAACTCTCAATCTTTGCTTTGTATGACATGAGTCGTGATAAAATTCTAGAACTTCGTCATTATCTGAATGAAAATCTGAGCAAAGATTTCATTCAAGTCAGTCACTTTCAGACAATCATTTCTGTTCTCTTCATTAAGACATTTGAAGAAGAACTTTGCTTCTGCGTGAACTATCAAGATCTAAACGCTATCACAGTCAAGAATCAATATTCTCTGTCTTTGATCTCAGAAACGCTGAATCATTTAAGTCGAGCTAAAATCTTTATCAAGCTGAATATCATCTCTGCGTTCAATCAACTTTGAATCAAAGAAAAAGATGAAACACTCATCATCTTTTGCACTTGATTTGAATTATTCAAGTATCTAGTCATATTCTTTAATTTATGTAATGAGTTTGTCTTGTTTCAGAAATACATCAACAATACTCTTCATGAACATTTAAATAAGTTTTATACAACTTATTTAAATGACATCTTGATTCATTTTGACAATGAACTTGAGCACAAGATTCATGTTAAGCTCATTCTGCAAAAGCTGCAAGAAGCAGATGTTCAGATGAATATAATCAAATGCAAATTTCACGTCACTTAAGTCTTGTATCTAGAATTGATAATCATCATTGAAGAGATTAAGATGAACTCTTCTAAGATAAACATCATTGTCAACTAATTCATTCTGATTAATGTTAAAGACATTCAAAGTTTTCTAGATTTCGCGAACTTTTATAGAAGATTCATCTATGACTATAGTAGAATAGCTACTTCACTCACTCATCTTATCAGAAAAGATGTACTCTTTGTCTGATTTCAGAAATGTCAGATTGCATTCAACATTCTTAAGAAAGTCTTTACTTTCAAGATTATTCTTTGTCACTATAATTCAGATCACAAGATTGTGATAGAAATTAATGTTTTGAACTATGTATTTAAAGACATTCTCTTTCAATATGATGAGAACGAGATTCTTCATTCAGTCGCTTACTTTTCAAAGAAGCATAATTCAGTTAAGTGTAACTACAAAATCTACAATAAAGAACTCATGATCATTGTTCATACTTTCAAGAAATGATGATTGAAGCTCAAAGACTTTATTTACTCTGTTGAGATGATCATGAATCATAAAAATCTTAAGTATTTCATGTCAATTAAGCAGTTAAGTCGTCATCAAGCTTGTTGAAGTGAGTTTCTGTCTAAATTCAACTGTTGCATTGCTTATCATCTCAACAAGATCAATGATAAGTTGAATGCTTTGACACGTCGCTCAAAAGATCTTTTTAAAGAGAAAAATACATTTGATTCTTGACATCAATATCAACATCAGACAATTCTGAAAACTCATGTTTTAAATCTTAATATTGTTAAGAATCTTACTCTCAACATCTTCAACATCAAAGTCATGAAGTTTCAATTACAAATCATTGCTTTAAATTCAGTTCAGTTACATCTGTTTTCAATTATCTTAGCACTCTTGCAAATTCTAGTTCTTATGAATCTAGAAATCGAAGAATTTGACGTTGAAAATGTCAAGTCTCAGCTAGATCAAGACACTCTGAATCTTGATGAAGATTCTGCTAACATTCTCACTCAAACATTGTAAAAGCAAGTTGAAATTAATGACAAATTCGCAGTTCAGATAATCAAAGTGCTTCACAATAAAGCACAACATTACAACAAGATTTCTTTAATTAAGTGTGAAGAACATGAGAATTATCTGTACTTTCAAGAAAGAAAGTATATGCTCAACTCAAATAAACTACATCTTCGTATCATTCAGCTCACTCATGATAGTGTCGTTGATGATCACTCAGAAAGAGCAAAAAGCTATGAACTGATCAGTTAAGCTTACTGATGATCAAACATTTATAAGTATGTTCAACACTTCATATAAAACTATTACATATGCACACACTTTAAACTCTTTAAACAATGAACTCAAGAATGATTGCATTTTCTTTTAATTTTTGAACATTGTTGACATGATGTTTTCATAAATTATATAAATTCTTTACCGCTCAGTATCTTTATGAGTATCACATATAAATATGTTCTAGTCTTTATTGATCATTTTATCAAAATAAGACATTTAGTTCTCACTACTTTTATGAAAGTTGAAGAAGTTATCAATTGCTTCTATGCTCATGTTTGAAAACATCATGATTTACTTGAGTTTTTTATGTCTGATCAAGACACACAATTCATCTTCAATGTCTGAAAGCATATGTGTAAAATGTTGAAGATAAATGCTAAGTTATCAACAATGTATCACTTTGAGATTGATGATTAAATCAAGAGAATCAATGCTGTCATGAAGCATTATCTTTGAGTCTTTGTCAACTACATGCAGAATGACTGAGTTAAATGACTTTCTGAAGTTAAATTCATCATTAATAATGCATCATCATTAATCACTTTAACATCATTCTTCTTGATCAATTCAAGTCAGAACTCTTGTTTAGACTTTAAGTTTTCTGAATCTTTGCTCAAGAATCTTACATCTCAAGCTTGAAACAAGTTAATCAATGTTGAAGAGTTCATTAAGAAGATGAAGAAATTAACTAAGCATCTACATGATGAGATGCTTATAGCTCAGATCATTTATGAATTCAATGTCAATTTCTTTCATCATTCTTGTTCTAAATACTTCGTCAAAAATGAAATCTGATTGAATGCTCGCAATCTCAGCATCACTCACTTCATTGTCAAGTTAGATGATCATAACGTTGATCTTTTCAAGATCAAGCATATCTTTAAGAACAATTCTCTGATCATTGAGTTAAATCTTTCAGCATTCATGAAGATTCATTCAATCTTTCATGTCATTCTTTTGAATCATATTGCAAGTGACTTTCTCTTGAATCAACATCAGAAATCTCAAGAACTTGTTATCATTGAGAATGATGAAAGATTCTGATATGTAAACAGCATACTAAACTTCAAGCATAATAAACATTATAATTCATTTCTGCTCAAGTATTACATCAATTGAGAAAATCACTTTTCTACTTGAGAATCTTTTCATCTTCTGAATAATTGTAAGCAAATGCTTGATGAATATCATCTCATCAATTCTGTCATTGAAGAATCACATGTACTGTTATGTGTGATATCTCAATGTTAATGTCAAGAACTCTAAATTTAATCTTCATTATCTTGACTCAGATTTAACTCAGATGTATTTCAATCTCATCTGTGCATCATCACATTAAACTGCATTTCGTCTTTCTTTTATTCAGATTTGACTCAGATCTTGTCTAGATTTGACTCAGACATCTCATTTAAATTCGATTCAAATGTGACTCAGACGTGTTTCAATTTCTGTGCATCATCACGTTAAAATGCATCTCATCTCATTTTGCTCTTTAGACATCTTGCTCAAATTTAACTCAGATGTGACTCAGATTTATTCTAGTCTTTAGACTGATCATCAAGTTAAGTTTTGAGTTGACATTTTGAACTTGAATCAACATTGAGTTGAATTGCTCACATTTTCAATTCAATTCAAGTTGAGTTGCTTATATTTTCAATTTGATGCAACTCGATTCAACTGAGAATTGAGTTAACTCAACTCAACTCGTCAAGAATTTAAGCTTGATGTCAAGAAAACTAAATATAGAAATTTTTTCGGTTTTTGCTTTTGCATTACCTTTTTGCATTATCTTTTTGATAGAAAGTCATGACGAGAAACATGAAAACTATATGATAGAGAGTCATGAAGAAAAGTCATGATAGAAAGTCATGACGAGAAAACATGAAGATTGTTTGATGAAAAGTCATGAAGAGAAATCATGAAGAAGAATCATAAAGAAGAATCATAAAAAAAAATCATGAAGGGAAACATGAAGGGAAACATGAAGAAAAACATGAAGAGAAACATGAAGATCATTTGATAGAAAGCTTCAAGTCATGTTGAGAAAACATGAAGATTGTTTGACTTTGATAGAAAGTCATGACGAAAAAACATGGTAGAAAGTCATGAAGAAAACTCATGAAGACTGTTCAATTAAGCTATTTACATCTGTCTAATATCTTGTTGAGTTGAATCGAGTTTTTGAATCGAGTTGTCGAGTCAAGCTTCTCAATTCAATTCAAGTTCTCGAATTCAACTTTTCAACTCAACGTAACTCAAATTCAAAAATCTTTCAATTTGACTCAACACTTTTTGAGTCAAGTACTTGACTTGAACTCGAGTATTTGACTTGACGCGATCAGTCTACTAGTCTCATCTGTGCTTCATTACATTAAAATGCATTCACATCAAATCTTATTTTGTTTCAATCTTCATCTTTAATTCTTTCTCATTTCATCTTGTTTCTTCTCATTATCTTGCAGAAGCTCAGTCTTGAAGAGAGAAGTTACTGTCATGATGTCAGATCATCAATTTAATTTAGAATATAAATCATTGATGTTTTAAATAATCTTGATTCATTGAATCTGTTTTGCAATTCAATGAATCAAGTCATTAATTTAGTCATCATCATCTTAATTCAGTCTCAGCAATTCTGTTTCAATCATCTCAGTCATGTGCATGAATCTTTGCAATCTTAAGTCATAAAACTACTGTCTAGTCTTGATTCTGCTTGATTCATGTATATAAAAGTTGAGCTTTCGTTCTTTTCTTTCACTCTTTGTCTTTCATCTTGTACATTATCTGATGTATTGTTCTGTATTTAGTTCAAGTAATATAATAATCAATTCTCTATATTAATAGAATCTCTAGTTCAGTCTAGTTTCTAACATTGAAAATAAATGTCATATAGTGAAATCAGAAAGTAAAGAAGCAGAAAATGAACTCTCTCTTGATATTGATGAACAGCTGACATGAGCAATGCTTCAACATGATGAACTGCAAAAGAAACAAAAGCTAACAGTTATTCAATCAAAGATTGAGACTCTGCAAGTTATTGAAACAATAAAGAAAAGTCATTGAGTTTTCACTTGAGTTTTCATGAAGAACTTAAATGATTTATGCATTGTCTTCATAATGTCAATGATGATGAAACAAAGTTATCATGAGATCATCTTGCAAAAGTGAAAATTCTCAATGTCTTTGAAGAAGTATCATGATAAAATCATAAGAGAACATAGAGAGTGAATTCGTGATGTCAAAATCTCATTTCAAAATATTTTTTGATATTTTGAAAATGATAAGAAAAAGATTTTGTACTGCATGATTTATCTGAAGAATGAATCAAAGAAACTTTGATTCAATCATGAAGAAACTATGTTTGCAGCTCAGCAAATGTGATTTGATTTTATTGACTTTTTTCTGAATCTAATCGAAGACTTAATGAATTGAGACATAAATGTGACTCAGCGATACGCGAATGCATTGCAACGTTCAGATCAAATAATATGAACATTTGCAACTCATTTAAGCATTCTGAAACATCAACTTTTGTTGTATAATGATAAGCATAAGCGAGCTCATTTATTTATCAAGTTGAGATCTGAGCTGCGTGTGATCATTACTAATGTGCAGTTGATTTCTATCACATGAAATGCATTAATCGATCTTGTCGCTTAATTGAAAATAAATCTGCGAAAAGAACACGTCTTGTTGTCGAAATGACTTCAAGACAAGAACTCACATGATTGAGATAAAATCAATAAGAAGACTTATTTAAAGTGAAAGAAATCTCATCAATTGACTAAACTCAACTCTTCATCAAAGATGAACTCACATGCTTCATCAAAGATGAACTCACATGCTTCATCATATTATAGCAAGAATTTGTTCAACATAATGTGTTATATATGCAATCAAAAAAATCATTACTTTACTGATTGTAAAGATGAAAAGATCAAGAATAGATCAAAAGAATTTGATGTAAATTGAGTATTCATTGATTTGATGTTGCATATGAATTGTCTCAAGATTTCAAAAAAAGACAAGCTTTTAATGAATGCTTCAAATCATCAAGAAAAAAACAAGAAGTTCTCTTCGTAAAGACTTTTATATATAAAAAGCATGTAATTCAAAGAAATCAGAAGACAGAAACGAAGATTCACATGAATATCAACATCAAGATGAACGTGATTAGTTAACATTTTATCATCAAGCAAAGTATGTTATTACTGAACGTTGATCTCTTAAAATCTATCTGAATAAATGATCAGAGTGTTTATTATTATGACGTCTATAAGATGTGTTATTGACTGAGAAACAGCTGAAATATAAAGAAAAAAGATATAAGTATCTTCTATGCTATTAACAAGAAAGAATCTCTTCTGATTCTGAGTATATCAAGTATGCAATTCAAGCATATTTGAAAAAACATGATCATAAGAACATGATGTTTCAACGTGAATGAGCACGTATTTGAGTTGTTCTTTGCACAAGCATTTGCAAAAGCTTTATAAGATGAGTTTACTGTGTATACTCTTGTCATGATCAACATCATCAAAGAGTCAATCATTAAACATTCAGTAAAAGTAATGAATAACGTGACAAGTTGTATCACAAATGCGCTTGAAACGTAAACTTTACTCATTAAATTAAAAGAATATGAAGATGTATTTTTAACAGAAAATGTTGTCAAATTGCTTTTGCATGAAGATCACAATCATGCAATTAAAATCACTGCAGAGTCATTGTATGAATCATTGTATAATTTGTTGAACACAGAGTTAGTGAATTTAAGACAGTATTTAGATGATGTTTTAACGAAAGAAGAAATTAAGCACTTCGTCAGCTCAACTAACGCGTCTATTTTATTCATTTTCAAAAAGAATGATAATCTTCATTTATGCATGAACTATTGAGATTTAAATAAGATCACTATCAAAAATCATCATTTACTGTCTTTAATTAATGAAACTTTAGACAGACTCAATAAAATCAAGCAGTTCACTAAGTTAAATCTGAAGAATGCTTATCATTGTCTCAAAATTCAATGTGAAGATGAGTAAAAAATAATGTTTCATATTTATTATGATCACTTTGAATATATGATCATGTTGTTTGACTTGATTAATGCATTTATCATCTTTCAAATTTATATTAATAAGATCTTGACAAAACTTTTAAATAACTTTTATGTTATTTATCTGAATGACATTCTAATCTTCTTCGTAGAGAAAACTAATTACGTAGATCACATAAAGCAGATTCTAAAGAAACTAAGAAAGTTCAAGCTATATGCTAGCTTGAAGAAGTGTGCATTCTTCATCACTAAAGTGAACTTTCTAAAATTTGTCATATTCACAGAGAGTGTTTCAATGAATCTAAGTAGAATAGACATCATCAAAACGTGATTCAGATCAAAGATGTATCAAGAAATACAAGTTTTTCTGAGATTCATCAATTTCTATCAACGTTTTATACATCACTAATTTCAGATAGCAGAGTTTTTAACAGAACTGCTGAAAGATAGTGTAAAAAATGTAAAAATAAATTCATTCATATAATTAAACGAAGTAAAACAAGCTTTTAATCAGCTTCGCGACGTCTTTATGAGAGCATTTATACAAAGACACTTTGACTCAGAGCAACATATATGCATCAAGATCAACGCATTTAATTATGCAGTTGCAAGTATTTTGTCTCAGTCAAATGATGAAAGTCAGTGACATTTGATTGCATTCTGATTCAAAATGATGATAAATGTTAAAAGAAATTATAAAATATATGATCAGAAGCTTCTAGTCATAGTAGCAATGTTTAAACTTTGACGACACTATGTGAAAGACAATTATCATACTGTTAAAGTTCTGACTGATCATAATAATTTGAAGAATTTTATGAACATTCAAGAGCTAAACAAAAGACAAGTTAAATGAGTCATAAGATTGTCGATCTGCAACTTTGAAATAGCACATAGATCAGAAAAGATAAACTTGATCAATGCATCATCAAGATGATTTAATCATAAGAATGAAAATATTTCTGCAAATCATTTGCTGCTTACTCTGCAGCGAAAGTTGATGAGAATAGAAAGCTTAAATAACTTTATATTCGTAGCAATCAGAGAACTATACTGTATACAAGTGATTAACAATGTCAAGAAAATGTTCATTCACAGTATAAGTATGAACAAATATTCAGCAAAACATGTCGAGAGCAGACTGCAAGAAGAAACTCATTGATGAACATAAGTGATTAACGATGTTAAAAAGATGTTCGTTCACAATGTCAGTGAATGAAGATATTCAGTGAAACATATTGAAAGCAGATCGTCAGATGAAATCTACTGTACATGAGTGATTAACGAAGTCGAGAAGATATCTGTTCACAATGTCAGTGAAAATATGAATACATGTTCAGCAATGCATGTCAGAAGTATGCTGCTGAGAATCATGATTTTAACAGTGCAAGAAATGCATCTAGATGAAGTACATTTCTCAAGAGATAAAATCTCTTAATTCAAATCAACAACTTCAAGAAGCACAAATGTTGAAACATTAACTCATAAAGATTGCAACGTAACTGAGAAACAGCTTAATTCTGTTGCTAAAACTGTTGATTGCAAACAACTCGTTTTATGTGCAATTGTCAAAGTACTGACAATTTATGAAACAATATACAACTTCAATAATAAATTTGTAGTTGAACTCATCAAGATCTTATAGCAAGAAAATGAATTTGCTGTGAGATTAAAAGCAGATGAAACGATGAATATATAAAAGAATGACATCAAAGCTTAAACATTAAATAGTCAAGAAATGATAAAGTACAATGAATCATTGTATGTTTCAGAAGATCTTTCTGTCAGAGAAGAGTTGTTGAAACGTCATCATAATGATTTATTAGCAAAGCATTTTGATGTTGACAAGATCAGCAAGTTATTAGATTGCAAATATTACTGAAAAAGTATGATTAAAGATATCAAAGAGTACGTAGATACTTGTGACATTTGTCAGAGAATGAAGATGAAATGTCATCTATCATATAATGAGTTAAGATCATTATTTCAATTCACAGATTTATGAAAAGAAATTATTATGAATTTCATAACAGATCTGTCGTTTAGTAAATAAAAAAAATTCATGTATGACTTGATTCTTGTGATAGTTGATCACTACATGAAGATGATGCATTATCTGTCTATGAAGAAAACTCTGACTATTGTAGAGTTAGCAGAGTTGTTCTTTGAGAAGATTGCTTTAAGATATGAGATCTCAAGTGATATAGTTATTGATAAAGATAGTTTATTTATCAGTGCATTCTGATCAGAAATCTGCTATTATGTCAAGATAAAACAACGACTAAGCATCGCTTTTCATTCACAAACAGATAATCAGACAGAATGACAGAATCAAACGTTGAAACATTATCTAAGAGTGTATTGTTCTGAAAAGTAATATGACTGAGCTACGCTTTTACTCATAGTTGAGTTTGTTTATCATCAGACGAAGCACATTTCGTTGAGCTGTAATCTCTTTAAAATCATGTATGACTATGAGTTAATCTTTGACATACATATTAAGAATGATGCTATGAAAGAAGAAGTGTCAGCAGCAAAAAAACATGTTGAAATGCTGCAAGATGTGCAAAACATGTTGATGTAATGATGATAAAATGCAGTTAATGCTCAGACAAAGTACTATAATTGAAAACATAAGTCTAAGTTTTTTAATGTTAATAATTTAATCATGTTATCATCAAAAAACCTGAAGCAGAAAAAGTCAAGCAAGAAGTTATCAAATAAGATGATAAAGTTCTTTTGTATACAAGAATTTATAAACAAGCAGATGTATCATCTTGATCTTTTAATCATTTATAAAGTTCATTCTGTCTTTCATGTATTTCTTTTAAAGTTGTATAATCATAGATTAAACAATGACTCTATATTTGATTATCTTGTACTTAAGCTTATTGATGATGAATAAGAATAAAAGATAGAAAAGATTTTACAAAAGCGAAAAAGAAAGAAAATCTTATATTATAAGATATAATAAAAAGAATATCTTATTGAATATGATCAATAAATATTAAGTGAAGATATGAAAAATGTCTTAAAGCTTATAAAAGCTTTTGAAACAAGACTGAAATGTAAATGAAAAGCATAATCACTCATTTTCAAGCATAAACTCATTATTAGAAAAGAAAAATCACTGTATTATAATAGTTTCGCTCTTTAATGAGATGATTACATATGTAAATCAACAAACAGAAGAAAAAAGCGCAAAGACATTCAAACGCGCTCAACAAGAAAGCGTAATCATCATGATATAATAAACATCATGCAATCATCACTTCATCAAACATCTTTCACATGAGACAAGATTGCAAACTTCTTCTTCTTTTTCATTGTTAGATTTACATTGAGATGTGAAGACAAAGATTCAAAAGATGACAGATTGTGCTAAAATATATCAGAACAATTAGAAATGCTAACAAAATGATATATAATTGAGATTAAATGTATCACAAAGCGCTTTACATTCAGAATTTCTTTAACAATATCATTGATAATCATCATCTCTTTGAGAATGAGCTTTTGAATCTTTAAAAGCTTCAGTTTATAAACTCTCTTAAGATGATTCTTTATGCAAGTCGCTGTTATTAACTTCTTGTAAAGAATTTTCTGATGAGCAATGAATGTTTTCAGAGCGATGTTCTCTTCTTCATTCTTAATTACACTATCATGAATATTCTGCAGATGAAAAAATTTATTAACAGTTGAAATGCAGATGTTGAGAATCTAAATATTGAATCATGAGTGTTTAGTCGATGTATCAGATAAGTATACTTATTGCAATACAGAAATTCTCATTATCTGCACAGCGAGCACACTTCTTGTACATTGTCTTTCTTTAAAAGATGACATCACATCATGATGCTTCATTCTCGATGTGTAAAACTCAAGCACACTTTATACAAATCACTTTATCTAGAATTTTGAGATCAGCAATACTTCTTTCACTTATTTTCATAATTGACAGCTGAAAAGCATCAGTAACAACATCAAGAAGTGAGATAAGCAAATCTCATCATTATTCTTTGATTTCGCAAAGTCTGTAAATTTAACAAGATCATCAAGAAAACATTAACAATCATTTCTTTTTTCATCATCTTTCAAATTTTCTCTTTAATAGTTGAGATGTACTTAAAAGTTTAAATAGTAGAAGCAATGAGCTTTCAATTAGAATTTGATGATGTTTGCATCATCACAAGCAATTCAGCATCAATAACATTATGATTATCACATCTGATTGATGTCTTTTGAGCAAACTTATGATACTGTTAGTTGCAATAATAGTCATGAAATCTCAAGTTATGACATCACTTACTTTCATAATAATCTTGACTCAAGCATCAGTTAACTTCATCATCTTACAACTTTCTTTAAGCATCACTGCGCATTCATAACTCATGATCTAGATCTCTTACATCTGCAATTTGCAAAGAGTGACAGAGACAGATTTTAGCGCTTTTAATGATCAATATCTCAAATATTCATTTAATCTCATGTCTCAGATTTGCGTCACTTTTAGCTGATGCATATTCATAAAAGCGTTAATATTCTCAACATTTCTAGCATTTCTAGCATTCTCATGAGCACAGTATGCATCTTTATCATTTAATTCAATAAACACGACTATTTTAACATTTATAGCATTGATACGTAGTTGCAACGTTGAATAATTAATGATTGATTTGACTATCTAAATAATAGCTATTTAATATATGCGTCAAGAAAGTTAATGAAAAAGTCAATGAGAAAGTTAATGAGAAAGTTAATGAATAAACTAGAGAAGTAGAGAGTCATGTAGAATGATTGATAGAATCGTGTTTGAAGCTTGATAGAGAACAAATTTGATTCTTGATTACGAAGTAATTCAAAGCTTGATGAGAAGTCATGTAGAAAGTCATAAAGAGAGTCATGTAGAGAGTTATGTAGAAAGTCATGTAGTAAAATAATCAGTAAATGACTCAATCAAAAGATCAGTAGAAAGCTTACTAGTAGAAAGATTAATAGAAAGATCGATTGAAAGATCAGTAGAAAGCTCACTAGATGACTTGATCAAAAGATGAGTAGAAAGATCAGCGAAGATGCTTGATAGAAAAACATGAAGAGTGCTTGATAGAAAGTCATGAAGAATGCTTAATAAAGAGTCATGTAGAGAATCATGTAGAAAGCATTGTTTGATTCGTGTTATGCGCTCGATCAACGTGTATTTTGAAGCATGTAGAATGTTTGATAGAGAGTTTGATAAAAAGCTCAGTTGATAGCTCAATAGATAGCTCAGTAGAAAGATTGATAGAAAGATTGATAGAAAGATTGATAGAAAAATTAATTGAAAGATCAGTAGAAAGCTCACTAGATGACTTGATCAAAAGATCAGTAGAAAGCTTACTAAATGACTTGATCAAAAGATCAGTAGAAAGCTCACTAGTAGAAAGATCAATAGAAAGATTGATCAAAAGATCAGTAGAAAGATCAGTAAGAAGCTCAGTAGAAAGCATTGTTTAAAGCATTGTTTGACTTATATTATGCGCTCGATCGACGCGTCTTTTGAAGCATGTTTCGAAACAATAGACTGACTACTAGATGAACGAGTAAATAGCTGAGTTGATAGCTGAGTTGATAGCTGAGTTGATAGCTGAGTTGATAGTTGAGTTGATAGCTGAACATGTTGATATTTTGATTGTTGTTGTTCTAGAAAGTAGAAACTACAAAGAAAAAAAGAAGATGAAAACTTTGAACTCTTTAGCGTCAGCGTAGATAGAAAGTCATATAGAAAGCATTGTTTAAAGCACTGTTTGACATGTTTTGTGCACTTAATCAACGCATTTGATAAAGCGTTTGATAAAGCATTTGATAGAAAGTTTAATAGAGAGTAAAGTGAAGAGTAAATGAGTGAGTAAATAATCGAGTAGAGTGAAGAGTAAATGAGTGAGTAGAGTGATGAGTAGATGAGCGAGTAGCTAGATGAGTAGAGTAAAGAGTAGGTGAGTGAGTAAATAAACGAGTAGAATGAAGAGTAGATGAGCGAGTAGGTAGATGAGAAGATGAGCGAGTAGATGAGCGAGTAAATGAGCGAGTAAATAGACAAGTAGTAGGCTGAATGCAACGAAAGAAACGAAAGCGATGAAAGCAATGAAAGTGATAAAAGCGACGAAAGCGCGATTCAGTTCAATGACATATGAACAAACGCAGATTCAGTTCAACAACATATAAAATGATTGCAGATTTTATTCATAAAATCTGATCACATTCAGATGAGCTTAGCTAAAATCTCGACTTTATTTCGCTTTAAGCGACAAATGTCTCTTTAGCTAAATTCAATAATTCAGTTCACTTCTCAAACTGCAAATGAACGTCTGTTCTTTTATTTAAAATATCATGAAAAGCAATTAATCATCAATTTACAAGACAAGATAGTTTATCATCTTCATGCAGCTTGAAGTAATTAGTTGATTCAGTCAGAATCTTTCAATGAAATTTGTAGTTACTTGATTCATTTGAACAATGAACATTGAGTCATAAATGATATAAAAGAAAAGAAATTTCTGATCAAGATCAGAAAGCAAGTCATTTTTGCTGAGAAATGAGATTCATTGAATCTTTATAGAAAGATCAAAGTTATCATATCAGTTAACTCATCAAAATCATGTAATGCAACTTTGACTAATGTTAAAGAGACAGATTTACAAACTGAAAGTTGTTTCATTTATCATAAGTCAAATCATTTCTTTAAAGAGTGCTTTGATCAAACTTTGAAAGTTAATGTATTAGAAAATGATGAGTTTAATTGATTTACATTGAACTTTGAGTTAGATTCTGATTCAAAAAACTAGTTATTTCTTTTAAAGTCATTGAAAAGATAGAAATTATATCTTTATGCAGTCAAATCAAAGTTTTATTGAAAGAAAACTAGAAAAAAACAATCACAACGCGCGCAAAACAAACTTTTGAAAAGAGCATTATAAACGAGAGAGAAAAGATTGAGTAGACGAATAAATGATGATGAATTGCATGAGCAGCAATAATGCTGATTCAATGATGATTGCAAGCAGCGTTGACTTGTTGCAAAGAAACAGCGACGTGAGATTGTAATGCTTACGCAATGATGAAGAGAAGATAGCTGACATTATAAATCTACTAATAAAGACATCAACGTTAGAGAAAAAGATGAGCAAAGATTACTCATGAAGAGAAATAACATTGAAGCTGATGCGTCGTCTTCGACTCGAATCAGAAAAAAAACAACACACGACTCAGAACATATTCATTACGAAGAATGTACAGAAACTGAAGACATCAGTTCAACTGCTAAGCAAGCAGTTACAAACACAGAGAAATACATGTTTCTCATCGAAAATCATGTCATAAGCAAACGTGACAAGAGAAGAATCATCAACGAGAAAGCAACGTCTCAAAGAGAGATTGTTGTCGCTTCGCAAGAAATGCAAAGTCATGATAAAGATAGCAGACAGAGAAGAAATAAAGAAGATGCAGAAGAAGATTGTTGAGCAGATTCTTCAGAGAATAGCAGATGTGTCAACAAATCAACAAGATCTGATCATGTCTCTTTGCAAGCTGAGTAATGAAGACATTTTTCTTCACGCAGTCAGCTCAAATGCATGAACAAATCTGAAAAAGACTCAAGAATGAGCAAAAGAAATTACGAACTTGACGCGTATATCGCGACGAATCTTCGCAATGCTGACACATGAGATGTGCACTACAATTGACATAAGCAATCAGAAGAAAGTCATTAGCAAGCTGATAAAGAATAACGCGAAGCTTCATGAAAATCTGAAGATTCTAAGAATAGTCTGACTCAAGAAAGTAGCAGAGAGCGAAAAGACTTATTCATTGCTCATCGTGAAGATAGTAATCAAAGCGATGACAAATCAATTGATGAACATGAGTATGCTAAATGCATATTGTGAATGTGTATGCAAACTGTTCAAGAAGAACTGTTGCATCACACAGTGCTTCAGATGTCAAGAATTTGATCACATAATCAAATTCTGCAGAAAGAATCAACGCTGCGTCAAGTGCACAGACAAACATCACATTAAGAAATGCGTGACGTCTTTGAATAAAAGACATTGTGTTAACTGCAACGAAAATCACGAATTCTGAAGACACATCTGTTTCAAATGACAACAGCAGATGAAACAAACGTTCAAAATCTATAGAAACAGATTGTTCAGATATTCAGAAGCATCTAAATACAATTGCACACTCTTGCAATTCTTGAACTCTTCGCTGTCTTCAAGCTCTGCAGATTCAATGAACTCTTTGAATTCAATGAACTCTTTGAATTCAATGAACTCTTTGAATTCAATGAACTCTTCAAGTTCAACGAACTCTTCAAAATTCACGAACTTTTTCAGTTCAGCGAACTCGTCAAGCTCAACGACAGTTGTGCTGAAAACATGCAGTCTAGCTGCTCATGAATCAACATGACAGATGATAGAAGTCAAGAAGAGACGTGTTGATCATTTCTCTTGTGTGAATAGCGACTCAAATGAGACGTTGCTTAAGCAGAGTCAGAAACAATAAATCAGAAAATGAGACAGACTCTTGATGATTGAGAGTATTCAAAGAGTCTTTTCTTTGCAGAATCAACAACAGCTACAAATAACTTTATGACAAAACAATCTTTTCTACAAATACTGCAGTACAACATCAGAAAATCATTGAAAATTCAGAAATCATTTCTAATCAACAGAGAAGTTCGTGATTTTGACATCGTAGTCATACAGAAGCAGAATTGCAACATTAACGACATGCAATCATTTAACTCAGCTCACAACTTCTTTTATTTAGTGAAAAACACGTCGTCACAGTCAAGAACTTGCATATATGTGAACAAATGCTTAAGACTCGATCAATGAATGATAGAAACAGCTGAGTCAGACATTTGCTTAATCAGAATATTAACTTGCAACACAGATGATAAAACGCAGACGTTGCAACTTATAAACATTTACAATTCATGTTCACTGTTCTCTACATTTATAAAGAGATCTTTAATCATTTCTCGCTTGAGTGAGCTACTCAAGAACGACTGTGAACAATTAATCATAAGAGATTTCAATCTACATCACTCTCATTGAGAGAAATGAAGATGCTTCACTCAACATGCAGCGATTGACAGTTTACTTGACATTATTACTAATGCTAAGCTGAAATTATTGCTGAAATCAGACATTATTACTTGCAAGACTTACAATCAGTTTACAACTATTAATCTAGTCTTTAGCAGCGAGAAAATACAGTTCATGACATGCAAGTGCAAGATACACATTGATCTGCATTAAAAGTTGAATCATCTTTCAATTATCACAGAACTTTATCTACAAACAACTTCAGTACAGTCTTCAATTCAATGATTATGAAAGAAAATGAATACAGAAGCATTGAGCGCGTATCTGCATATGCATCTTTCGTTGAATCATTCTTTGAACAGCAAGACAATGATGAACGAAAGAGTGTGCAAAGTTATTAAGATGTTACAAGAGATCATTAAGAAATTTATCTTCTTGACAAAGTCATCAAGTTGAGCAAGAAACTTCTGAAATTCAAACTGCTCAAAGATAGTAATGAAATCAAGATGACTGCAAATCATATGAAAAATACAGAGCACACTAGATGTGTAAAATGAATATCTGAAACATAATGATCATAAAAACAAGATCATTTAACAAGCGAAGCGCGTACATTTCAGATCACAAATGCATGAGCTGAGTGACACATTTGAATCAATATGATGCTTCGCAAAATGAGTCAGAATCGAAAGTCAGCTATCTAAAAAACTTTCTCAGTTTTCATCACTGAAGTGAAGTGACAATAAACAAATGACAACAATATTCGAAGAAAAAATCGAGATATTACGAGAAAAATTCTTTCTTTCATTCTTTCAGACAGATGTCAATGACATTGCAAACTCATTTATACTCTTGACAGTATCATTTGACTCATGCATCTCAGAAGATGAAGTGAGACAGACAATTAAAAGAATAAAAGCAGACAAAGCATTAAACATTTCAGACATTTTGAACAAAGCGCTGCAGACAAATCTTGCAGAACTAATCTTAATATTGATGAGTTTATTCAACACATGTGTAACATGCAAATATCATTCGAAGCAGTTTAAAAAGACTTAAATGATAGCATTATGCAAATCAAAGAAGAGCAATTATATTGATTTGAAAACATATTGACTCATTGCTTTGCTTGATATCATGAGCAAAGCTCTGAAGTTGATCATGACTAAAAGACTGAGCAATATAACTGAGACTCATTACATGCTATCTGATACTCAAATGAGAGCGAGACGCAAGTGATTTGTGATCTCGACATTAAATCTACTAGTAGATCAGATTCACATGATATGAAACTGCAAAATCAAATACATAGCGTTCATGCTAAGTCTAGATATCATCAAAGCGTTTAATCAAGTCTTGCATGTCAGACTTCTGCATACTCTGAAAATGAAAAGAACTTCAGACTATATAGTCAAATGAGCACGCAGCTTTCTTGAAAATCAAGAAACATCACTGAGATTCAATGAATAAATGAGTAACATGCGCGAGATAAACATAAACATATCACAGAGATCTTTTATTTCATCAATTCTCTTTCTATTCTTCAATGTAAGTTTAATTGAGAAGTGCGAAGCATTGAAAATTAAGATCAAAGTGCTCAACTTCGTAAATGACATTAACATTCTAACATACAATAAATTCATTAAAGAAATTTGCAAAACATTGAGCAGAATGCACAACATCTGCGCAAAATGAGCTTGCACTCATGACGCAACATTCACATCAGAAAAGTATAAATTTACACACTTCATCAGAAAATCAAAGAGATTTGACATGATGATCAGCATACAAATAGAAAGCTCAGTTATTAAGTTGAAATCAAACATGCAAGTTTTGAAAGTACAACTGAACATGAAATTGCAATGAGACGCGCATCTTTGTCGAATTGAAGCGAATCACATCACATGAATGCTAGCACTTAGTCGACTTGAAGTCTTCACATGAGAGACAATCTTCACAAAAGCAAGACAGATATACTCAGCAGTAGTAAGATCAGAAATTGCATTTGAAGCATCAGTCTGACATCAGCGAGAGAAAGAGAAAAAGCTGTCAGGCAAAGAACACAAACTTGAAACACTGCAAAATCAGACTCTGTATCACGTTGCAAAGACATTCAAAAGAGTAAGCATTGAGATTTTGAAAGCAGAAATGTACACAAGCTCGCTGCATGTTCATCTGAACATGCTGCAAGACAAGATCACGTTACGCAGTCAAGTTAATGATTGTATGCAGAAAATTAAACAAGCATGTGAACTGATATGCGCTCATCTGATGAGTGTCAATTGCATCATCTTTCGCTCTTTCATCATCAAAAAAGTGATGCTTCTGAACAACTTAATTCGAGAAGACGCGAAAATACAGCGAAGATGCAAGCAATTAGTTCTCGCTGCGACGATTTCAACTAGTGACAGCATCGCAATAGCGCAGTATCACAGAAGTCAGTGAAAGCAATGATGAAAAAAATATAGAAAACACATTGCAGATGTTCACATCATTTTGACACAAAGATCGCATCTGTTCAACAAGATGATAAAGATGCAAAATGATTTTCAGAAAGTTGAAAGCACTCTTATCACTTACATCATAATTGAATGCATAGATTTGAATGTTTATCTGCACTTCAGAAATGTTTCAGACGCAGATAGTGTGCAATGCAACTGTGACTGAGATCATCAGATGACAAAACACATACTCATGCACTGCTTAAACTGATTGCATCTGCGATCAAGAATGCTACAAGACGTTAACTTCTTAAACTATTGAATAATCATTGCTATCACGAAAAGTTTCAGAGCAGCTGCAAGAATAATGATAAAAACGAAGCTTTTGAAGCAATTTAAAGTGATTGAATCACTCATTTTCTAACATGCAATCAACGCAAACTAATTTGATACATAGTTTCATAATGATAGTTTCAACTGCGTGAAGCAGTTGTATAAACAGCGAGTGATTTTCTACTTCAGAGAGTTTTGTTCACTCAATAAAGATAGCATAAAGTCTTTTATGAGTTGACTTAATCGATGTTACAAAAGTGTATGAATTTATTATTATTGAAAGAAAACTACTTTGAAAAGTCTTTTCTGATCAATGCATTTCTTAACTTGCAAAGCAAATCTTTCAGTCTTTGATTCATGATAAACAATGATTTTGTCATCTACACGTTGATACATATCAGACTAGTTGATAAAGTATGCAAGAAACTTAAAATACAATTTATATCATTAGCAAAAAAGAAGCTAATACAAGAATATGATGAGAAGTTAACTAAAAAGATTATTACTTATAAGATTCTACTCAATCTCACGATCAAAAGTCATAAGAAATTGACTATGTCAATGCTGATAGCAAATATTAAGCATCATGAAGCTATATTAAGCAATTTCTGAATGAACAAAAATGAAATATTATTGAAAATGAGACATAATACTATCGTATTCTCTGATTAATTAAATATTTTGATTTTGATTTTTTTGATTTCGTCAAATACAAAACACTTAAGTTGATCATGATCAACTTTAATTTCTTCAGCAGCTCACAGCAAAATTTCTAAGATGCTTAAGCACTCAGTTCTCTTCATTCAGAAAGAGTCTTTCTTAATTTAAAACATAAATATCATCTTTTTTCAAGCTTTGATAAATAGAAAAAGAAGAATCATACAAAGATATTTGCTATGTTCATTGAAGACATTGATAGAGAAATTGTTTACAATACTCAATGTAAACTAGATGTCATAAACGTCATCTTTCTTAATATATGAGAACACAAAAGTAGAAAGACATATAAATATATTTAACTGAACTATCTAATAAATAGAGCATATGAGATGAAGAAGAAAGAAAAGAAGTGAGCGAAGAGTAAATACTCATTTACTAGCGTTGAATCAATGCAAAGATTACTAATCACAGAGATAACAGTATCATTCTTTGTTTTCAACATTTTCAACACTCTCTCTTAGAAATTGAAGCTTTATATGAAGCTATTCAGACTCTTTACTGACTGTATATTCATGCTCTTTTACTCGTCGACGTCATGCTTAACGAAAGTAGCTTCATTTCTTGAAGCTAGTCTCATGATTGATCTGAATCTCAGAAATTTGCCTGACTTCAGAGACTTGATGAAATCATCAATCATCATTTGATCAATGAGTATGTATTTCAATCTAATTGCTTTCTCTTCTATCTTGTTTCAAACATAGTGATACGATGTATCAATGTGCTTAACTTGAAAATGATTGACGAGATTGCTACTCAATTTTATAGTCGCTTGATTGTCAGCTAAAATAATAGTTAAATTCATATTCAAATCATCATATTTCATCTCTTTCAATGCTTGAATCAGAAAAATCAATTTCTTGACTGCATTACATTTATCAACGTATTCAACTTCAGCAGATGACGTGCTAACACATTGCTGATGTTTGAAGCTTCAGCTAATTGATTCATTTCATAGAAAAAACATATAGTCAAAGATAAATCTTCAAGAATTCAAGCAATTTGCATAAGCTGAATCGATAAAAAAATTCAGCTTTCTCAACTTTCTTCACTTTGAAAGATTCATATCAAAGTCTCAGCTGAGCAGTTTCAACTAGATAACGAATAATTTGTTTGACAGCTAAATCATGATCAAAGATAAAATTCGTTAAATATCTGCTGCATTTGCTCACTGCATAGACTATGTCTAATCATGTTTGACAGACTACTCACATCAGTGTTTCAATGATTGATTGATAGCTCTCTATTTCTTTAAAGATAGCTTGATACTCAACTCACTTCTTGAACTTTCAATAAACGTTCTTTTTAAGCTGACATCTGTGATGCATTGATGTTTTAGTTGAGCTGCAATCGCTTATGCTCAGAAGCTCGATAACTCGCTTGATATAAATGCTTTGATTGATTCAAAAAGTTCATTCAGCTTTATCACGAGTTATATGCATTTTTAAATATCACTCAATTGAGTCAAGATCTTTCATTTGAAAGCGCTCTGCAAATTGCAGCTTCAGTGCTTTGATATCAAATATGTTTGATTCTAGAATGAGTAAATCGTTCACATAAATAGCAATAATGATGTCATTATCATAAATGAACATTGAATGATCAATTTCTATTCTTTGATAATCAATGAAGATGAGATAAACTTTCAGAATTGCATATCATTCTTGAGACATCTGTTTTAGTTCATATAGAGTCTTGTTTAGATGACAGGTCAAAAAGATTTCATTTGATTCTTTTTGCTCAAACTTTGAAGATTGCTGCATTCAGATTTCTTTCTTTAGATGTGCTTCTAGAAAAGCGATGACAACGTTTATTTGTTCAACTTCATAGTCATATTTAATCATCAATGCTAGAAGTATTTTGATGATCATGATTTTGATCATCGAAGCAAAGATCTTGTCATAGTCAATTCTCTGCTTCTGACAAAATCTCTTACACACTCATTTAGCTTTGTATTTGATCATTTTCTTTTTGAGTTCTCGCTTAATGATAGTTACTCAGCGTGTCAACAGTATTTATTAATTTAACGAAGATATCTTCAGAATAAAGATGTTATTTTTGATGTGAGCATCAAGCTCACTTCTAAATGCAAGCTTTCATTGTTCTCAATCGAGACTAGCTTTAGCATGTTTCACTGTTTGTGAAGTATTTGATTCAATTTGAACTCAGTTTGCTCTACTGACAAAGTCTCAATTATGATTTCTGACTTAAAGATTGTTTAATGCTCTGTAGTTAACTGATTCAGCGATGACTCGTTTGAGATGTTCACTTGAAGCATCAGAAGCATCAGAAGCATCAGAATTGTTTAAGCTATTTGACTTGTTTGATTCTAGTTCTAGTGATCTGCTTCTACTAACTTTCTGTAAAGCGACTGATGTTCTTGTTTGATGATTGTCAACTATTTTCGCAATCTTCGCATTTTCAGTGATCTTTATCAAGAAAGATGAATCGTTGATTTGATCATTGAAGCTTAGTATCAAAAGATCTTCATATCTCTTGACTTCAATGACTATCTTGTTTCATTAAACGTGACTAGATATTAGTACATTCTTCTCATTTCACAAGCGAAATTGATTGACTTTCTCATAACTCAAGAACTGACATTTTAAGCTCTTGTCATCGAGCTTTCAATGAGCTTTCTTCACATGATGATAAACTATGCATTCAAACGTATGTAAATAGCTAAGATCAAACTTCTTATTATGTCATGTCTTATAGAAAGTTATATTGTTCAACGCAGTGATGAAACTTCTGTTCTTCAGATAAATGACAGTCATTATTGCTTCATCTTATAGTTGTATTGACAAATTGACGCTAGTCAGTATAGCGCGAGTTCGTTCAAAAAGAGTGTGAAAACATTGCTTTGCAACTTCATTTTGACTTGAGTTATATGATGTTGTCAACTCTCATTTAATCTCATGCTCTTTGAGCAATTCAATGATTTGATGATCAGCATACTCATTTTCATTATCTAAACGTAGTCGCTGAATTGAAGTACTCTGAGTCTTCATGAATTTCAGATATTTTCGAAGTACATCTTTTAGATCAAATTTTCGTTTGAGTAGATAAATGATCGTATATTGACTGTAGTCATTAATCATAGTAGCTACATATTTGAATTCTTCATCAATCTTAAATATCTTATCATCATCAACAAGGTTTAAATGTACTAGCTCATTTACTTTGATGACTCTGATGTGAAGTTTTCAACTTGACGTTCTATTTTGCTTGTCTATGACACAGATCTCACATATTAATTCTGAGAATTCTTCGTTTTTCAGACTATCAGTCGAATTTACATTGATGTTGATGCTCATGTTGACAAGACGTTTAACATCTGTCATATTCAGATGAGCTAATCATTTATATCATTAATGTCATGACGTCTTGACTGATTCTGTTCTGCTTGTTAGAGTAACTGATTAAGAATTTGAGAAATTGATTAATATATTCACGAAATATGCTTTCACATCATTTCTTAAGTCGATGAGAGCGACGACACTCTTTGAATTAGACTGATCGTTAAGTCAAGTTTTCATATCTACTTTCTGACTCGCTTGAGTACTTGATATCAATGTCGTGACTTGACTTGAATACTCGATATCAATCTTGTGACTTGACTTGACATTGATCTTGAGCCGAATCAGGATTTGAGTTCTCGACTCAACTCGTCAAGCAATCGAAAATTCAGAATTCAATGAAAAGAAATACTGATTACTACTAGTAGAAGTTTCTCGAGCAGAATCAGCATCTTCAGAATTCATGAAAATATTGACTACTACTAATAGAGATTTCTTGAGCATGATTCATAAATAGTGATCGACATTTTCAGAGCTCATAACTCATGAAAATATTGACTACTACTGATAGAAGTTTCTCAAGCACTATTGATAATGTACTATTGATAATGCAACAAAGTAATGCAATTGATTAAAGCTTATGCTTGACTACGTAGTAATTACTAAGCTGAAAAACCACGTATTAATAGTAGTCAATATCTTCGTGAGTTCTGATCAATACTCGTGAGAAAATCTCTATCAGTAGTAGTCAGTATTCTCATGAATCATGAAGATGTGATCAAATCAATTGCATTACTTTATTGCATTATCAGATAAATATTAGTAGTAGTAAATCATATCTTGATGAATCGAGTCAAGAATTTGAGTCAATACTTGATATCAACATCATGACTCAACTTGAATACTTAATATCAAAATTCTGACTTGACTTGAATACTTGATTTCAAAATTCTGACTCGAATCGAGTCTTGATGAGTCGAGAACTCAATTCAACCTTAATGACTCAACTTGACGTGATCAGTCTACTTTGAATTCATGAATCAAAATTTGTCGTTCTTTATACTACACATATATTCTTTGACTTTCATTTGATCGACTGACATCAAATTATAGTGTAGTTCTGAACAGTGATAAACATTGATTAGTCGAATTTTGATTAGTTGATTGTTCAGCAAAACTTCAATTATAATCAAATCTTTCTCGATGATGAGTACTGTCTTATTATTTGCAGTAACAATGCTGTTATCAATGATCTTTCAATATGACTGTTCATTGAACAAGTTTATATCATAACAGACATGATTCTCAGCTTCGCTGTCTATTCATCAGACATCTGTGTGACTGTCGACTTGATAAATGATCTTTATTGTTCTGACTATTTTGACTTCGAAGCTTGTTTCAAAGTCATTTTCTTTGATCAGATTCTTTCTATTCTGATAAGACTTTCATTTATCTGAATGAAGATTCAAATGTAGATGTCAGCAGTTCTGTTCGCTGTGACTCTCTTGCTTGCAATGAGCGCATTTCTTCAATTTCTTTCGAAAAAACTTCAACTTCTTGTAATCAAACTGAGCTATCATACTTTTGAAGCTGAAGTTCTTCTCTTGATTTGATCATTTGTTATGATCAACTAAAGCGATAGTCATATTATCAACTAATAGTTCGAATTTATTGATCTTGATGCTCTGTATCAGGTCGAAGATGTACAATTCTAGACTTTCGTTGAGATCTAGAAGAAAAAAATTGCTCAGCATTCATGATTCTACTGTTTTTTCAATGTTTGCATACTTAATAATGACTTACTTAAGTAAGTCTGCATAGTTTTGAATGAATTTGAAATTCAATTGCTTTGATTGAGTCAGTTCTTTGATTGTCAGAAATAGAGTGATCAAATTTGACTGCTCATATTGAGTCTTCAGAATAAATCACATTTTAGTGATGTTATCTGCTTTGAATATATGTATTCTGAGTTTCTTTTTGCAGCTGAAGTCAATTATATTGCTGACTCTGTCGTTTCTATCTTTTTAATGTTGAATATCAGTAATATGCTTCTTTTTATCTGCTGTCAAGACGTTGAATGACAGTGATGCTGATTTCTTCAGCTTTCTCAAGATGATCATTCAGAGATCTTTGACTTTCAAGACATTGATTATATTCTTCTTTCATGACTCATAGTTCTCGCTCTTCTTTAGCTTAGAAATTTAATAAATCTTCGAATCTTTCATTATTGTATGATGATTGAAGTATGAGAGTAGTTCTAGAAATTTGATCGAAAGGAAAAATTTCGCCTTTTGATGACAGCGAGTTCGATGCTTCTGTTCTTTGTTATTTTTCCGATAGCGAAATAGCTAACTCAAGCTCATAATCTCTTGATATATGAGAACACAAGAATAGAAAGACATATAAATATATTTGACTAAACTATTTAGTAGATAGAGCATATGAAATGAAGAAGAAAGAAAAGAAGTGAGCGAAGGGTAAATATTCATTCACTAGCGTCGAATCAATGCGAAGATTACTAATCACAGAGATAACAGCATTGTTTTTTGTTTTCAACATTTTCAACAGTCTTTACTGATGAAATGACTCAGAATCTAGAAGATATTAAAGCTAAGTTATCATTAAAATATCAGAATTTTCTAGACGTCTTTGATTGAGTTTAAGCAGACAAACTATCGTCTCATTATTCATATGATCATAAGATAAAGCTTACTAGTGACGTAACATTATCTTGCTGTCAAGCATATCAAATGTCTCTTTACAAGCTTCAGAAAGTAAAGAAATATTTGAACGAGAATCTTTTTAAAGAATTTATAACTTCTAGCAAAGCTTCATATTTCTCGTTCATTCTGTTCATCTTAAAAGCAAATAAAAATCTACGATTCTGCGTTGACTATTGAAAGCTCAATGCTATTATCAGAAGAAATCATTATTCTCTATTACTCATAAATGAGATGATTGAAAAAATAGTTAATTGCAAGCATTTGACTTAATTAAATGTTGAGATCATGTCTAGAAACTAATCAGAGTGCGTGCGTGACTAGAATGTTTGATCTATAAAGATAGTTATAACTAAGACTTTAAGAATATAGAAGAAAGAAGATACAAAAAGCAAGAAGAACACGCTTTATATAGTAGTTACTCAGATTGACGCTAGTCTCAAAGAGAACGTGTTGAAACAAAAGAAAGATGTTGGTTTGAAAGATGTTTGTGACACAAAGAAATGTGTTTATCATAAACATTTGTCAACTACTTGTAACATAAAGAAGTGTGTTTATCATAGAAGATAATAGAAGCTGATTAAAAGATGCTAGAGAAGAAAAAAGATGCTGAGTCATATCTGAGTCAAATCTGAGTCAGATTCAGATCAGATCTCGACTAGCTTTAATCATTATGCAAAGAACTCGCTAGCGTTCACTGCAAATTGATTAAAGCTTCAGTCTTGTTCAGCTCTGATACGCTTGTAACATTATTTCTCTCTTTGAAAATTCATGTTTGCATGAATAGAATAAATGAAACGCAAAAATTTTCACTGTTTTTCAATTTAGTGTGACTTGTCTGAATAAAGCTTATGAAATTCAACTAGAACTTCTTTTGAGCTTTTGAATTCTTCTTTATTGACATAGTATTATTTATCATCTCGATCTAGTTTCGTTCATTTGATCTTGTATTATATTCAATCTTGATAACATCTAGAGTTCAAAATGTCATTTATCTCTTAATGTTCATTGTTTTCAATAGTAAGAGATTTAGATGATTCTGAATGTTGTTCTGATAAAAGATTATTGAAATAAGAACGTAATAGCTTTGAACTAAACATCAAATGCAGCTGCTTTATGCTTATTGATAAATGAAGATGATAGAAGATTTCAACTTTAACAGTGATTTGATAAAGTTTTAGCTATTTATCTTTCAAATTCTCACATGATCTAGTTGTCTTTATATTTCTAGAGAATAATCAAACTTAGTCGTTTACTTCATAAATGATGTCTCATTTATGTTTATTGACTTGAGCTTTGATGATCTGCTTCGTCTTTTTCAATTGCTGATGATTGAAGTTAAGAAGCTCTTTCATTCAAATAATAATATCATTTGCTTTTTTAGCTTCAAGACGTTCACAAGTAGTTTCATAGTCAGTTGTATCTAAATTGAAACTCATTCGTGAGTGAAAACTCTTATTAAAGTAGAATGAAGTCATTGAGATGATTGAGAAGATATTGAAATTCTCGCTGAATTTTATCATTGATAGTCATTTTGCTTAGTCATTCTGCATGTAATTACAGTAAATTCTTAGTTCATGTTCAACATCTTGATTAGCTCATTTCGATTAATCATTGATCTCAGAATGATAAGCTGTTGATAAACTAGCTGTAATTCTTAGTTATTTGCAAAGACTTTGTTACATGATTGATATGAACTGAGAGTTTCTGTTCAAAACGATAGAACTAAATAAATCATGAAGTCAATAAACGTTTCATAGCATGATTCAAATCGTTTCTTTAACTGAGATGTCATCATCTTTTTAATGACAGAAGACATAATGATGTTTCTTGATGAGATGATATATGATTATGCAAATGATGATATAATCTTTCGATAGAGATAGCTCAGTGATGAAGTTCATAATTATATCTTTTCAACGTTTTTGTGAAATTGATAAAGAATGAAGTAGTTCATTGATGCTATTTCTAGATGTCTTGCTTCGTTGATAGACATGACAATTTCAAATGTAACGTCTAATCGTTGCTTGATGATCTGATCAATAGTAGAAACGTTGAACTAGATCAATAGTTCTTTAATTGTCAGAGTGAAAGATGAAAGACTGATCATGAATTTTCTTTAGCAATTTCGTATGCATATTCTCAGAAACTCACAATAAATCTTTTCTGAACAGAACGTTGTTAATGATCTTGCAGTACTTCAATTCAGTGCTATGTAACTTGAGCTTGTTTTCGCTTATAGCTTGTCTATACTTATTGCAAAGCTCATTCATCTTGTTGACATCTTTTACTCACTGATAGAGATCAACTTCAAATTCAATAGCTAAAATATTTATTCTATCAAGTGTCAGAATAATCTGATAGCGATCTTCAGTACACTGAGTTGATTTAGAAATGTCAATCAGAAACATTCTGATTAAAGCATCAACTTTAATGTTCATTTTGTCTGATTGAAAAATGATTTGAAAGTTAAACTCAAATAGAATGTCTAGATAATTGACTTGACATCAAGTCAACTATTTGTTTTTCATGAAAATCTTTAAAGTCTGATGATTAATGAACATCTGAATGAGCAGCTCTGTGCATTTTAACTTGAGTCTTTAGTGTTCAAAACATTGAATAATGACTAGCAATTTCTTGTCATAGATGTGATAATTGCATTCAGCGAGAATCATGCTTTTGCTGTAGAATGTTACTGAGTGAAGAACATTCTCATCATTGTACTGAGATAGTATTTCTTTTTTGACGTAGTCAAAGACATTAATTTTCAGAATAGTCTGTCGTTTTAAATTGAAGTGTCGTAAAACTGAGATTGAGCTGATCTGTTTCTTTAGATCATCAAAAGCTTGAACACAGACTTTGTTTCAAACAAAAGATGTATTCTTTCTAGTCAGCTGAGTGAATGATTTGACTAGCTTCGAGAAGTTCTAAATGAAATGACGATAGAAGTTAATAAATTTCACGAAGCTTTGAACTTTTTTTAGATTGATCAACGTAGTTTAGTTAACTATGACTTTCACTTTGATAGAATTCATACGAAGATTTTGTTCTGAAACTATGACTTTTAAGAAGACAGCTTCTTCTACGTTGAATTCGCACTTTCAAATATCTACTTGTAGATCAGCTTCTCATAAATGATTTAATATCATCTTGATATGTTGTCAATATTCTTGTTGAGTTTTGCTGTAAATCAGAATGTCATCTAGATAAACTTGACAAAAGTCATTTAAAAAGTTTTAAAGAACATCATTTATATATTGCTGAAACGAAAAAAAAACAATCACAACGCACGCATCACAAATTTTGAAAAAGAGCATTACAAACAAGGCAGAGTGAATCTAGAAGATGATTGAACGACGATGAATTGCATGAATCGCAGCAGTGCTGATTCGAAGATAATTGCGAGCGACGTTGATTCGTCGCAAGGAAACAGAGATGCAGAGTCGAAACACTCACGTGATGATGAAGAGAACATTGCTAACATTATTGATCTACTAATAAAGATATCAACGTTAGAGAAAGAGAAGAGCAAAGATCATTCGTGAAAAGAGATAGCATTGAAGCTGATTCAATGTCTTCAACTCGACTCAGAAGAAAAACATCACGCGAATCAGAACGCGTTCATCGCGAAGAATGTACAGAAACTGAAGACATCAGTTCAACTGCTTAACAAGCAGTTGCATACACAGAAAAACACACGTCTTTCAACGAAAATCACGTCATGAGCGAACGTGACAAGAGAAGAAATAGCGACAAGAAAGCAACGTCTCAGAGTTGATTTGTCGTCGCTTCGCAAAAGACGAGAAGTCATGATTAAGATAATGAACAGAAGAGAAATAGAAGAGATACAGAAGAAGTTGATCAAACAGATTCTACAGAGAATTGCAGACGTGTTGACAGGCCAAAGAAATCTAATCGTGTCACTTCGCAAGCTGAGCAGCGATGACATTTTCCTTCACGCAGTTAGCTCAGATGCTCGAGCAAATCTGAAAAAGACTCAGACATGAGCAAAAGAAATCGCGAGTTTGACACGCGTAGCACGTCGAACCTTCGCAGTGCTGACACATGAAATACACACTACAATAGACATGAGCAATCAAGAAAAGATCATTGAAAGACTGATAAAAAATAACGCGAGACTTCATGAAGATCTGAAAGTTCTAAGAATAGTCTGGCTCAAGAAGATAGCAGATAGCGAAAAGACTCATTCGTCGCTCATTGTAGAGATCGCGATCGAAGCGATGACAAATCGACTAATGAACGTGAGCATGCTGAACTCGTATCAAGAATGTGCATGCGAGCTATTTGAAAAGAACTGTCGTATCACACAGTGCTTCAGATGTCACGAATTTGATCACATGACTAAGATCTGCAGAAAGAATCAGCGCTGCGAAAAATGCGCAGGCAAGCATCACATAGAGAAGTGTGTGATGTCTTTGAATAGAAGACGTTGCGTCAACTGCAACGAAAATCACGAAGTTTGAAGACGCATCTGTTTCAAGTGACGACAGCAGATGAAACAAGCGTTCGAAATCTATAGAAATAAATCGTTCAGATACTCTGAGACATCTAAATACAATCGCACACTCTTCTCGCTGTCTCTGAACTCTTTAGATTCAACGAACTCTTCAGGTTCAACGAATTCTTTCGATTCAACAAATTTCTCGAGCTCAGCAACAGTCATACTGAAAACACGCAGTCGAATCGCTGATGAATCAGCTTGACAGATAGTAAAGATCAAGAAGAGACGAGTCGATCTTTTCTCTTGCGTGAGTAGTGACTCAGACGAGACGACATCTGAGCAGATTCAGAAACGTTCAATCAGAAAGCGAGAAAGATCATCGATGATTGAAAGCATACAAAGAGTCTTCTCATCGCAGAGTCAACAACAGCTACAAATAACTCTATGATGAAACAGTCTTTTCTACGAATTCTACAGTACAACATCAGAAAATCATTAAGAATTCAAGAATTGTTTCTAATTGACAAAGAAGTTCGCGAATTCAACATAGTAGCTATACAGAAGCAAGATCGCAACAACAACAACTTGCAGTCATTTAGCGCAGCACACAACTTCTTTCACTTAGTGAAAAACTCGTCATCTCAATCAAGAACATGCATATACGTTAACAAACGTCTAAGACTCGATCAATGAATAGTAGAAACAGCTAAGTCAGACATTTGCTCAATCAGAATATTAACTCGCAACACAGATGATAAAACGCAGACGTTAAGACTTCTAAACGTCTACAACTCATGCTCACTGTCTACTACATTCACAGAGAGATCTTTAATCATTTCTCGTTTGAATGAACTACTCAAGAATGACTGCAAACAACTGATTGTAGAAGATTTCAATCTACATCATTCTCACTGAGAAAGACGAAGATGCTTCACTCGTCATACAATAACTGATACTCTACTAAACGTCATTACAAACGCAAGGCTAAAATTATTACTGAAATCAGACACTATTACTCGCGAAGCTCACAATCAATTTACGACGATTGATCTAGTCTTTAGCAGCGAGAAAATACAGTTCATGACACGCAAGTGCAAGGTACGAATCAATCTGCATCAGAGATCGAATCATCTTTCGATCGTCACAGAGCTATGTCTACAAACAATCTCAGTGCAACTCTCGACTTGACGACTTTGAAAGAAAATGAATACAGAAGCATTGAGTGCTTATCTGCAAATACATCTATCTTTGAAACGCTCTCTAGACGACAAGACTATGATGAATGACAGAGTGTGCAAGATTATCAGAGTGCTA
>JAABUV010001026.1_pt1 | contig 41252 bp, 48 predicted proteins | sample 5559971 | NCBI WGS metagenome assembly JAABUV01 (sample SAMN10711881, study PRJNA513362) | rock metagenome | isolation source: Antarctica rocks | place: Antarctica: Victoria Land, Knobhead nord | collected 2015-12-19 | reverse complement strand
CGCACGCCCGGCGGCGCTTCCGCGGGGCCTACGCCGCGCGGCGGCGCGCCCTCCGGTGCGCGCCCGCTGTTAAAGTAGCGACCCCGCTGGACTGGGTGCCCTGGGGCGCGCCTGCTGCTACATTGTCGACCCTGCCGGACTGGGCGCTCTGGGGTGCGCGCGCGGCGGAGGGCGGGAGCAGCCCTGCGCGCGCTCCCAGCGGCGCATGCATGCAGCCCGATCGGGACACACACGGCTTGCGGCGCTGGTCCGCTTGTTGCAGGCCTGGGGCCCACCGGCGTAAATCGGCAGGTTGGAGAGCAGGCTGCTAAGCCTGGCGCATGCGGACATCGGCCGCGCGGGTGGTTGCTGAGGTATGCGGGCCGCCCAGGGTCTTACACCGGCCTGAAAGCACACAGGATACTGGGACATGCAATCTCCTGTTTGTGATCCTCTGTCCTCTGTGTGCTGACGTGCCGCGCGCCCCGCAGAGGGCAGCACAGACTTCTCGCTGGGCCGCCCCAGCGCGCCGCGCTCGGGCTGGCAGCCCGACTCGGGCGAGCGCCCGGGCGTGTACCGCACGCCAGTCGTAGGGCCGCGGCCGCCCGCTGAGCAGCGCTAGCGACGCGGCCGCCAGCCCTGGACCCACGGGCGCGCGCGTCTGCCAAAGCCAGCTCCGGGCCGTGCCCGCCGGCCGACCAGAGCCGACCGGCGCTGCAAGCGCGTGCGAACCCCCCGTGCCCCGACCCGGCGCTTTGGAGATTGCATGTGCGGCGAAACTGGCAGCTGGCGCGGAGGCCTTATGTTGAGCAGCACTGCATGGAGGCTTCATGGCTCTGGCACTTTAACTGCCCACATGGATGGCTGTGCAGCTCAGCCGGAAGTTTGACCAGAGTTCTGTTGATCTGGTGAATGTGATATATGTGCCGTGTGTTGACGGCAGCGCATGACTGTGTACGTTTGTATGTTTGAATGTATTTGGCGGGAGGGCCATGCACGTTATGCAAGGGCCAGTCGCATTGACCTTGCGGATCAGGCGTACTTGCTGAATGGATGCCATAGCACTTGCGGATCAGGCGTACTTGCTGCATGGATGCCATAGCACGCATATCCGCCCCGCAGTGTTACACATGCGAGCAGGCCCCGCTCTGGCAAGCTGTGAGGCAGATGCCCTGCTTACTGCATGTATGTGTAGGGTGCTGAGCCCTACCGGCACCGCCAGAGGACTGTGTGGGTTCAAAGAGCTTGTTGGGTCCTCCAATACGCGAGTGCAAGTCATGACACTGACCCGCTTACACTACAGCGCTGTTGCTGAACTTGAAACGTACGATCACAAGCTTCACACATGTACACAACCAGAGTCTTTCCAAGTTGTTAAACCCTTTCAGACCCGTGGGAGCAGTCAGAAGCGCTTCCAGCGCTCAGCTGCAGTCCTGGCGCTGCCAGGACTGCACGAGAGTGACCACGGCAGGCGCCAGGGACAAGCAACACTGTGCCCGGGCTACCGGCCCTCAGCTGCCGCGGTAGGTGCTGTAGCCGAAGCCGCTCCAGGTGAGCGGCACATGGTAGTGTCTGCCAGGCTCTGTGCAAAACTCTAGGGTCGCCGCCGGGAAGAAGGCGTCCTGTTGGTACGCGTACATCTTGTTGAATATCAGCCTGTGGAGCATGCGCGAGTCAGGGGCGCAGACCGGTGTGCTGTGTCCATTGCAGCTTGTGCTGCGAGCTTCATACTGCTTCATGTGCAGTTGTGTGCCACGCCCCGCTCGCCGCCGGTCAGCACGAGCACTCCCAGAGCCTATTTTATGGCCAGGTGCGCTCCACCAGGCACAGGCTGCGCGCGAATTGAGCGCGAGCGTGCGGCGGCTGCCAGCGCAGGGGCCGCGCGCCTGTAGTGGTCGCGGCCCAGCTGCGACCCTGGCGGCAGCAGGTCGCTGCAGCGGCCGTCGCCGTCAGTTGAGCCGGCGGCGAGCCGCTCCCAAACGCCGCCTCGGTCCAGAAAGTTCCGTGGGGAACAGAGCCGATGCAGCTCGACATGCACGCCCTTTGCCGGCACGCCCCTGGCGATGTCCAGCACGTGCGTGGTGATCGGAGACCGTGCAGCGGCGGGCGGCGGCTCCGTGCGGGCGGACTTGGCGGCCGGCGCCTCCCCTGGCGCTGCGCAGGCAGGCGGTGAGCACTGCGAGGCGGGCGCGGCCCGTCGGTCCCACTGCGCTGCATGACCAGGAATGCAGTTCAAGACCTGGCCTCCCTGCTGCATGCACAGAGTCGTTGGCACTCGCAGACAAAGTTTGGTCTGCCAAGCCTGCGCACCCAGGTGCGCATGCAGCAGACCTGCGCGCTGCTCCGCGCGCCCGGCGGCTGGGCTGGCTGGCGGTGACAGCCGCCCGCCCCGCTCGACCCACAGCTTGCGGAGCCGCAGCTCGGTTATCTTCACTTGCTCATGGGCCGCGACGAGCAGCTCCTCATGCGGCGGATTATAATACCTGGGCAAGAGCACAGCCGCATCAGCTGCAGGTCCAGCTGCAGGTCTAGCCGCAAGACGCTGGGCACGCGTGTGTTGCGCACCGTGTCTGCATGTTGTCTAGCACCTGCCGCGCCGACCTTCCCGCTGCGCACACAATGAAGATGTGCCCGAACTTTTTGAGGTAGGCGTCGTTCTTGTCTGCCAGAGCCTGCAATCCAAGCGCCTCTCAAGACACTGGCGCAAGGCCTGCAGTTGGGCCAGCAGGCGCACAGGTGAGGTTGCACCCGCAGGGCAGCGCCGTCAGCTGTTGCCAGTGCTGCTGCCTGCTCTCCTCGGCTGCTCTCAGCAAATGCACCACGCGACGACCGCAGCGAAGCAGTGTCACCAATCTGTGGGTGTGCTGCAAAGGCCTCCAGCCACCCAGACACAGACACCTGCAAAGCACTGAATTAGCATGGCCACCGCAAATGACGAAGCTTCCTAGCAAAGCGGGGCAGGCGTACCTCATGCCACCAGAGTTCTTTTGCAATGTCGACCAGGTCCTCACACGTCCGAACTTCGTGCAACCGTGCAAACATGGCATCTACAAACCGCTGGGATGCGCAGCACGCTAACAGCTCTGAGTCTGTGTAAGCATAGTCCGCCATGGTTGCGCCGCACCGCAGCACTGTTGCAGGTGCTCGCAGGAGCACCGGTCACCAGAGTCTGATGATATTTGATAGCTGATTGAGTCGCCCCTGAGTCTGTTGATTGTTGTTTTATATGCTCAGGCCTAGGCCAAGGCTGGATGTTTTAAACATGTCACCCTACATCTTAAGGAATGCAGGGGGCTCCAGAAATAAGAGAGCCAAGGCAAAACTTCAAGGTCCGTTGCAAGGAACGTATGTTAAGACCACGGACTGCAGGACAGCACAGTTCAGCATTATTACATCCCTGCACGACTGACGCTTGGTTGTCATTTAGGTTAGGCAGTTTTGCGCTGCAGGTGAGACGTACCGCTTAAAGTGCGGTCTGCTGCAGAAAGATGTAGAGCAACCAGCAACGCTAGCACGCTGGTTTGTTTGCCGTATGATGTGACAGCCTGCAGCGCATGGGTTGCTGCCAGTCCCAGAGCGCGCCTCCCGACAGCCCTGAGAAGCTCGCCGCAGAGACTCACTGTAAGCGACGCCCCCGCGGTCTCCTCTGCTGTGCAAGTGCACGCGTGTGCTTTTACTGATCTGCACTTTGCACCAAGCTCGTGCGTGGTGGTGAGCTCTTTGGGGCTATCCACAGTCAGCGTGGACGAAGTCTACGCTCTGCAGGAGCTCTTCCAAAAGCTCAGCAACTCGCTGCACCACGTGCGCAGACCCCTTTGTGGCATCTCCTCAGTATACTGCAATGATGTAAACTGCTCCGCCGGCCAGCACGCAAGCCAAGCTCCCTCAGCACGCAGGATGGCCGCATCCACAAGGACGAGTTTGCGCTGGCGCTGTTCAAAGCGCAGCAGCGCAGCAACCTGTTCACGGACCGCGTGTTTGAGGTGTTCGACACGAAGAAGAACGACGTCATCGACTTTGGCGAGTTTGTGCGCGCGCTCTCCGTGTTCCACCCCAACGCGCCGCTCGACGAGAAGGCTCGCTGTGCGCCGCCGCTTCATTTCTGTGCTGGGTAGTGTGCTCGGAGGCTGCTCACGGGTCGCAAAGGGAATCCTTGCTGTGTGGAGCAAGCTGACCCTTGCCAGCTCAAGGCATCCTTGAGCGTGCCGGTCGCGCCGCGCAGTTGCGTTCCGCATATACGACCTGGACGACACAGGCTCGATCAACCCGGGCGAGGTGCAGCGCCTGCTGTCCGCGCTGCTGGCAGACAACCCCGCGCTCGACCTAGACGAGGCTGCCACCCATAACATCGTGCAGCAGGTCTGCGCTTGCCAGTCGCCTGTGCGACCTGCTGCATGCGCTCGATTACAGTCAGCACATGCATGTCTGCAGCTGCAGGTAGTAAATATAGAGTGCCAAGAATAATAAAAGGTGACAGGAAAGAGTTTCGACCTTTTGTGCACGTCATGCACAAAGGTTGCATCCACCTCGTGCGTGTCACATGATGTGGTGGCCTTGCTGTAGGCATTGGACAGGCAATCTGTCCCTGCGCTCGCTCAGGAGGTCGCTGCGCTGCTCTGCAGCGCTGCTCTGCATCGGTCAGGCGTCCGCGAATGTCTGAGCAGAACCCAAGTGCTTGCTCACCGCCGGGAGGCTGCGCGCAGACGTTTGCGCAGGCGGACACCGCGGGCGACGGCATCATCAGCCCCGCCGAGTGGCTGGAGCTCGTGCGCGCAAACCCCAGCATCATCGACTACATGACGCTGCCCGTGCTGAAGGAGGTGCGCGTCCACTGGCATTCATGCTGTGGCTGCAGGGCCAGCGTGCCGGTCCTGTGCCCTCGTGCTGTGCTGACTGTGCCTGATGTGCCATGCATTCCGAGAATGCATGCTGGCTGTAGCTTATTAGCCGCATGTCCGCGTTTGTCAGCGGACAGGTGGTGAGGGCGTGTCGCGGGCGGCAGGTCACCAAGCAGTACGCGTCCTTCATTTTCAATGAGCACCGCCACTACGACGCTTGACAGGCGGCAGTGGTCCCGCCCTCGGTGCCGTGTGCTCGTCAGCTGCCAGCTTTATTTGCTGATCGTCCGGATAAATACATGATTGAGGGAGTGCATAATATACGTGTGGACCTGTTCCGCTGTTGAATTTGAGCAGATCCAGGCCCTCAGCTGCCGCTTGAACTGGGCCGTGCCAACGTGGCCACTCTTTTTGACCTCAATGTCCATGGAGTGCGGAAAGGGTCAACCCTGCCAAAGGAACAGGCATGTTACGCTCTGCGGCGCTCTTCTGTGTGCCCGGGCCTGCAGGTTTGGGCAATGCTTCATAGGTTGGCATCAGTATTGTCACAGTCTTGCTGTCTGCCGTAGGCCTCCCTGAGCCCAGTTGTATGGCTTCTGTATGTGTATGCCAGGCCCCGCCTTGATCTGAGCGGGCCCGCGGTTGTAAGCAAGGGGCCGGTAATTTGGACATTGAGGCACGTGCGCAGAGACAGAGAACATGAGATCGCGCCTTTGGTATTTCAGGCAGCTCAGTGAGCTGGCCCATGCCATACCTACTGCGCACTGCTGTCCAACATGCACATGGCAGGCTCTACAATCATGGCCCACATAGCCAGGTGTACTAAAACATATCACACGCTCAGAGGGGGCCTTCGGCACGCCGGCTTCACTCGCATGCCAGCTTGTGGTCAAAAGCCGACAGGCACACTGCGAAGGCCTGCATGGCAGACATGGGCGCCTGGAAGTCCAGCGTGAATGTATCTGGACCCACCTGCCGCCGCCAGAGCTTTGTGTGAAATTGATTTTTTGCCTGTGTATTGCAGACTGTGGGACCATGGTGGCTGCCCGCAAATCGCACAAAACAATCGCAAGATCGGGATGGCGTATTACAAGGGCGCTGCGTGCGCAGAATTGCGTGCACTTGATACAGGAGGCAGCAATTTATGCAGTCACATGTGAGGTGCAGACGGACACACAAGTGCATGCACATTACATGCCAGGCTTGCCCTGGCCAGCACGGCGCTCAGCGTTGCACAGCGCATGTGGCCTAACCGCTGCTGGGTGCCGGCACTCTGCTCTCGGCTTCACTGGAGTACCAGCGCGCGCGGCGGGCGCGCCTTGCCAAACTGCAGCACGACGTGCTTCGCGTCCTCGTCCGCCACCAGCTGGAAGTTCTTCACGGACGCGCGCGTCACGCGCCCGCCGAAGTTGAGGCAGAACGCGCCGAGCGCCTCGTTCCAGCGCGGCGCCTTGTTGCGCAGCACCGTGATGCGGCCCGCGTCCTCGCCGCGCCGCTGCCTGGCGCCCGCCGCCGCGGGCTCCGGACATTACGCGGAGCGGGCATGCGCGCCTCCAGCACAACTACGTAAGCACGCACGCGCGCGCGCTTGCAGCGTCGCTGCCCAGTGGGGTGCTATTGTGGGTGGTCGTTGTGAGCGTGGGCTTGTGCACGGGCATGGGCGGACTCTGACCCATTGTTCTGCGTCAGCACTGGGCGGCCAGCCGCGGGGGCGCGCCTGTCGAGCATGCCGCCGCGAGGGCCGTCGGCGGCGGGCCGGAAGGCCGCGCGCCGCCCGGCGGCGTCCAGGCGCGGCAGCAGCACTGTCATGCGCCGCGGGCCCTTGGCGCCCAGCAGGTGCGGCTGGTATGCCACGGCCGCCAGCTCCGCGCGCGCGTGCGCGCCTGGCCTCGCGCAGCGTTGCTGAGCATCTAGGGTGCGAGTTGGGGTTATGCTGGTATGCCACGGCCGCCAGCTCCATGCGCGCGCGCCCCCGGCTGGCGCCCCGCGGCGTTGCTGAGTGTCTTGGGCAAGGGTTGGTCTGGTATGCCACGGCCGCCACCTCCGTGCGCGCGCGCCCGCCTGGCCCCGCGCAGCGCCGCCAAGTATCTAAGGTTAGGGTTAGGCTGGTGCGCCACGGCTGCCTGCTTTGCGCGCGCGCACCCGCCTGGCCCTCGCGCAGCATCGCTGACTTTCTAAGCATAGGTTGAGCGTCTGCTGGCCTCACTTAAAGCCTCGCCTGCCAGCGTCACCAGTTTTGCGCGGTCCCTGCGCCCGCTGACCGCCGCGCAGCGCCGCTGACTTTCCAAGCAAAGGCTGAGCGGCTGCCGCCTTACAAGCGGTTCCCCTGCCAGCGTCACCAGCTCTGAGCGCCGTGTGCCTGTCCTGGCAGCAAGGCATGGCCGCGCGAGGTGTGACGCCCCATGCGGTCGTGCCGCATGGGCCATGCAGGGCTTAAATGGCCGCGTCGGCCATGGGCCAGGGCAGGGCGGCTCAACGACAGGAAATGCTGCCTGCGATGTGATCAACAAGAACAGCAAGACGCGCAGAAAGAGTGTGCAAGAACCGCCCCTGCTGCTGCGCAGTGAGCGCGGGGCAACAGGATGCCACCTTGGAGTCTCCGTCAACGTCGTGAGAGTGCAGGGGAGCGGCAGGAGGCGCACTGGGGGCGAGGTCCAATCCGCCGGGCTTGGCGCCGCGGTCGTAGAACACAAACTCGGTGCCCACAAAGTTGGCGCGCACTTTGCCGCAGAAGCTGTCGCCGCCGCGCGACAGGTCCTGCGCAGGCCGGGTTTGGCACTGTGAGCGGCTGTAAGTCGCCCTGTTGCTGGCCATGGCGTGCGCGTGCAGAGCGGCTTCCGCCGGCCGTTCACAAACCTGCAGGAGCCAAGCGGCCTGCCAACCCTGCCAGTGACAATCTTGAGCTGCTTGTGCCTCCGCTGGGAGGCGTCCTGCCCCACACGCCGTATACTGCAAGCTGCTCAGCGTGCAGCTGCGTCGCATTGCCCTGCAGACAGCGGACAGGACACGCAGAGACGCTTGGGGGGCGCCGCCCGCCTGCAGCGCGCGCGCGCGCGCCTGGCCGTCGCGGCTGAGCAGGTAGTGCGCGCCCGCGCTCTTCCGGCGCTTGCGCGCCGCCAGCAGGAAGCGGCCGCCGAGCTCCAGGTGCAGCGCGTACTCGGGGAACAGCTTGGCGCCGCGCCGCGCGCGCGTGAGCACGCACTGGATCGGGCCCGTGCCGGGGCCGGGCTGCATCAGGAACGCCCTGCGCTCCACGGCAAAGAGGCCGCTCGTCAGAGCCCGGATGGCCGGTCTGTATGAGCCATGCGGCCGCCCAACCACCTTGCCATCTCGTGAGCCTGCGAGGGCGCTTGGCGGTCTCAGTCGCCGGCATCATTGGGCGTAAAGGGTCCTGGGTGGTTTGCTGTGTCCAGTGTGAGAGTTCAGTGCACGAACATTTTCCGAGATGTTTTTGCAGGCACTGATAGCAATCTCGACCGGGCTGGGGCGCGGTGCAAATGGAGGCCAAGCGCGCGTGGCGCGCCCGAGCTGGGCGTCCTCGGCCACCATGGATGGCGCGGCGGCGAGCCGCAGCGCGGGGTCCGCGCGCGGCGTGCGCGCGCGCCCGCGCGCAGCCTCCAGCTCGGGGTCGTACACCTCCGCCAGCCCGCGCGCCGCCAGGCCGGCGGCCGCGCGCGCGCCGGCGGCCGGCCCGCCCTGCGCCTGCCGGCAGCGTGCAGACGTCTGTGCCCGTCAAGAGTCGCCAATGGCCGATGCGTAGATGCGAAGTAATCCCTAGATCCATGCAACGTCGAGTCTGCCCAGCACCTGATGGGCACTACGTTGGAGGTGTGCCATTTGCCAGGGAAGCAGCGCGTAAGCAGCAGGGAAGAAACTCTGCACATGGGTGCTGGGCTGTGGCTGGGTCCGCCTGCAGGCGCACCGGTGCTGCGGCAGCAGGCGCAGCTTCCGCGCTTGAATCCGTGCGGCTGCGAGCGTCCCGCCCCGCAGGCACGGCGCTGGCCAGCGCCAGAGGCGGCGGCAGCTGCACGGCAGGCGCTATAACCGCGGCCGCGGTGCACTCCTGCGCGCATGCCTGCAGGCCGTTCCAACCACCTCCCATGCAAACGCGTGCACGACAGCGGACCTCGGGCGTGCAAACATGCATGCAGCGTCACAAGCGCCAACTCTGGAAGCTCACCACAGTGCATCTACCGCCTGCACCCGCAGCTGACCAGCTGGCCAGGGCGGCGGCGGGCTCCAGTTAGTCACAGACCGCGCGAGGGGGCCGCCACGCCCGCACCTGCATGCGCAGCAGGCGCTTCTGCTGGCTGAGCGCAACCTGCGCCTGCACGCGCGCGCAGGGCGAAGGCGGCCGCGGCGGCCCTGCGCCTGTTGTCCCTAGCCCTAGCCCTAAACCACTGCCGCCTGACGCCCCGCCGCCCCCCGGCGCCGTGGCAGGCCGGGCGCCACCGCCGGGGGTGCGCTGCCCCCGGTGCCCAGCGCCAAGCGCCGCCTGCACGTGCCCCGCGCGGGCCGGCTCGTGCCATGCCGCCGAGCGGCGCGCCAGGGGCGCCGCCGCCTCGGCGCTGTGGTGCGCCAGGCGCGGCGTGGGCGGCGCGCGTGGCGAGGCGCCCCCGTCCTCGGGATCCGCCAGCGGCTGCAGCGCCGCAGCCGCCGGCGGCCACCCGGGCGCGGGCGCGCTCGCGCGGCGGGCAACGGCAGGCGCGCGTCCCTCGAGCGGCTGCTCCAGACTTACCCTGTAGGGTAGGGTCTCGCGGCGCGCGCTGGCGGGCGGGTAGAAGGAGGGCACAGGGCTTGCGGCCGCCCGGCGTGCCGGGAGGGCCGCGTGATGCAGGCTGGCGGGCGCGAACGGGGCATGCGGCCCGTCGTGCACGGGCCCGGCAGCCGCGCCCGAGCTGCTGCGGCTCCCGTCGCCGCCCGCCCAGTGCTCGGCGTACAGGTCGTTGTGGTACAGGCTGACCGGCGCGGCCGCCTCTGCGCGCCGGCACTACTCAGTGAAGCCTGGGAAGCGCCTGGCAGCCCATGTGGCTGCACGCCTGTGCAAGCCTGGTGGCTGGCGAAGGCTGCACCACCAGTGCGGAAGCGCAGGGCGCAGGGCGAAGCTGTGGTGAGCCGTTGTGCTCCAGGCCGATGCTAGAGCTATGCGCTGGACAGACAGCGTGCTGCAGCAAAGAATGCGCAGGGAGCCGCAGCAGCGCACCCGGCAGGCCGCTCCCGATGGTGTTCTGCCACGTGCGGGCGGACACCGGGCGCACAGGCGCGCAGTCCCTGGCGCCAGCAGCAGCGGGCTTGCTGCTGCTGCTGGCGTGCAGGTACGCGCGGCCCGGGGCGGGCATGCCCGGCATGCTGTGGCGCCCGTGCGGCTCCGAGCTTGCCTATATGAGACCCGTGACCCAGCAGGACCCCGCAGACATTTCTAAAGTTGGCCAGGCGAACTGCCCTTTCCACACAGCAAGGCGACAAGTGCGCTGATGGACAGTCCTGCCTCCGGCGCACGCCTTGACAGAGCAAGGAGCTGCAAACGGGTGCCCTAGTGACACATCGAGCCGTGAGGCGCCGTTCTGGTCGAGCGAGTTGCGCTGTGTATGTCGGTCTATTTTTAGCTGCGCCAAACATTTCGGTGTCTTGTGAGCTTTTCCCATGCCCATGCAGGCGCTAGCGAGGCGGGAGGAAACAGTTAGCGGCCAGCCGGATCGCAGGCAGCCTGACCAGGACTCAGCAGAGCAGCTCAGAATGTCAGAGGAAGAGGCGTCCACGAGCGCACCCGCCGCCGCGAGCAATGGCGCGCACGCAGCGGCAACTGGCGGCGCGGAGAAGCCCGTTGTGGTGCTCGTCATAGGTACGCCTGAGTATGGTGTAAAAAAGCTCGCCTTGCAGGCAATGTGAAAGCATTGTGTAAGGCTGCTGCAGCGGTGTTGCCGTCTAGGCTTCTCGTTGTACGCCTCAGCTTCTCGTTGTTTGCCTGATTGTAAGGCGTATCAGCTGTGCGTTGTGCAGCGCAGGCATGGCGGGCTCCGGGAAGACGACGCTGATGCAGCGCATCAACGCGCACCTGCACGAGCGGAACACCGCCAGCTACCTGATAAACCTGGACCCGGCGGTCTTGGACACGCCCTATGAGCCTAACATCGATGTGCGGGACACGGTGCGTGCGCGGGCGAGCGCGCTCTGGCAGGCAGGCTCTTCGTCAGGCACTGCGGCCGCTGTCAAAGATGTTGAGATGCCGTGCGGCGTGCGCAGGTGAACTACAAGAACGTGATGAAGCAGTACAACCTCGGGCCCAACGGCGGCATCCTGACCGCGCTCAACCTGTTTGCGACGCGCTTCGACCAGGCGCGCGCCGCTGGGCGCAGCCCCCGGCCTCATACCTCCTGCCAAACAAACGCATCTCGCAAGGTGTCCGCCGCCCCGCCACCCTTTCTGAAGCGCTGCAGGTGTTCCGCCCTGGTGGCCCGCGCGCAGAGCCGGACCCTGGCGCTGGCGTTTCAAGGGTTCAAGGGTCAGTTCAAGGGTTTCCAGGCCCTGGCATGCCGCCGCGCAGGTCGTGGCGCTGTGCGAGCGGCCGCGCGACCCGCCGCCGCGCTTCATCGTGGCGGACACACCCGGGCAGATCGAGATCTTCACCTGGTCGGCGTCGGGCGCAATTATCACCGAGGCGCTCGCGTCGGCCTTCCCGACCATGGTCGCGTTCGTGGTGGACACGCCGCGCTGCGCACACCCGCAGACCTTCATGAGCAACATGCTGCAGGCGCGCGCGCGCGAGCACACAATAGGGTTTTTTGCCCTACTGTAATACCACTGACATCGGCGCCAGATGGGCGCCGCCAGTCCCTGCAGGCGTTGATTGACGCGAGGTCTACGACCGCTGCTTCCGGGCATGCGGGCGGGCGTTCCAGTGCAGCGCGGCGCGGGGCGCGCCGCGCCGCCGGCGCTGAGCGCCGTTGCGCGCGGCGCCCGCAGGCGGTGAGCATCCTGTACAAGACGCAGCTGCCGCTGCTGCTGGTGTTCAACAAGGTGGACGTGATGGCGCACGACTTTGCGGTCGCCTGGATGCGCGACTACGAGGCGTTCCGCGCGGCGATCGCCGCGGACTCCACGTACGCGGCCGAGCTCTCGCGCTCGCTGTGCCTGGTGCGCGCTCGCGCCTCTGCTGTTGCGATGCACCAGGCCCGCCCGCTCCGCGCCAGTACGCGAGATGCCACCACCTGTGCCCCGCAGGCGCAGCGTATTTGTTATCCCTACGCCTGTTGGTCCACGTGATGATGGGAATTTGCAGCGAGGCTGCTTCCGCCCACCGTGTATGGGGCCTCACAGTCTGGTGCCACTGGACAGCTGCACCACGCCAGAGGGCTGGGGCGCCGGGGGCGGTGACGGTTGGGCGACTGCGGGCGCGCAGGTTCTGGAGGACGGGCCCTGTCCAGGACCTACCTTGTCGGGAGAGCGCAGGTGCTGGACGGCGGCGCCCCATCCCTGTACCTACCCTGACGCCGGCGCGCGGGTGCTGGAGGACAGCGTTTCACCCATGACCTACCCCGCCGCCGGCGCGCAGGTGCTGGAGGAGTTCTACGAGGGCCTGGCGACCGTGGGCGTGTCGGCTGCGACCGGCGAGGGCATGGACGACTTCTTCGCGGCCGTGTCCGCCTGCGCGCGCGAGTACGAGCAGCACTACCTGCCCGAGCTGCAGCGCCGCCGGCGGGTGCGCCGGCGCAGGCTCGCCAGCAGTTTTGCCATCTGCCGGCTCTGTTCTTGCGCAGCGGCGCCGCGTTCAGCTACTTTGGCGCAGCGTCATCGTACAAGTACCAGTTTTGAGCTAGGCGCTGGGGCGCGCTTGGCTCTATTGAGAATACAGGGCGGGTTATTTTAAGTGTATTGAGCTGCGCGCAGGAACGCGACGAGCTGGAGGCGCGGCGGCAGGCAGCGGAGCTTGAGCGGCTGCGGCTGGACACAGGTGGCGGGCCGCCCGGGGCACCAGCTGGCGGTGCGGCGGCGCCGCTGCGCAGCGGAGCAGGCGGGCCTGAGGAAGAGGGGGTGGATGATGAGGACGAGGAGGACGAGGAGGGCTTTGCTGAGGGTTGAGGGCGCGGCACGTTGAGGAAACGGTAAGCGCGTAGCAAGAAGTGGGGTTTGGCATGCTGGCCAGAAGTCACTTGAAACACTGAGCTCATTGACCAGCACATTTCTGAGCAGAGGATAAGGCTTCTGCATGGTTTTGCCCCCTGTGTGTCTTGAGTGTTGTCCTCCCTGTGGCTGCCCAGTGTGTTGCTTAGGCGGGTCTGCGTGTTGTTTGAGTTTGGCGCTGTGTTTTTGAGCCTGGGCGTTGAGCCCTTGTTGCCAGGCGCAGCAAAGGTCCTCGGCTAGCTGTCGGCTGAGTTTCAAAGCTCGACCAGGGTCAGCTAAATCCATTTGCCAAAAAAATTCCTCGGCCTCACACTAGCACCTCCTCCCTTTGCCTCCACACCGTCATATCCACGCGTGCGCCACCATGGCCAAGCCCGGGCTGGTGTACGGCACGCTCGGCCGCATTGAGCCGCTGCTGGACCCCCTCATCCTGCCGCGCTTTGACAACCTGCCCCAGGATGGCAAAATGCTCGCGGAGTACGTGTGGATTGGCGGCAGCGGGCAGGACCTGCGCTCCAAGACGCGCGTGCTCAACAAGGAGGCGAAGAGCGTCAAGGACCTGCCTATCTGGAACTACGACGGCTCCTCCACCGGGCAGGCACCCGGTGAGGCGCCCCGGCGCCCTGCGGCGCGCAAGGCCCGTGTATGGCGAGGGGCGAGGCAATTGCGCCATCTTACCCACGTGAACGTAGGGTTGGACCATTGACGGCCGTTGTGCTCGCTGCTCGGCGCAATGCTGGCCGTGTCGGGAGCTTGCGTTGGTGTGGTTGGCTCCGCTGCGGCGTCTGGGGAGCCACGGGGAGGCAACGAGGCTGGGGCATGCTGACTGCCGGTTGAGCATGTTCGTGTTAGGTCAACGTCTCACGGCGCCGTCCCGCCACAGGCGCCGCCTAGCCTGGGCAGGGAGCGCAGGAGCGCCTGCACCTTGTGGCAGTGCGGGCCTGACGGCGTGTGCGCTGTCGCAGGCGAGGACAGCGAGGTGTTCCTGAAGCCGTGCGCAATGTACAAGGTGCGCCCGCGCTCGCACGCTGCATACGGCTGACCAGAGCGAGCGCTCCCTGCGGTGGAGCAGCGGCCCTGCTGACTGAAGGAGCTGTGCTGGTCTGAGCCTGGGCTGTCGCCGCGAGCGCTTGGAACTTACGTGGCTGTGCCCGGCTGCGGCAGGATCCCTTCCGGCCGGGGCCCAACATCCTGGTGAGCCCTTGCGCTATGGCTCAGCTTGAGTCTTTTAACGCGCTGTGCTGCCGGCAGCTCCTTGACACCCGACTGCTGTGCCAGGTGATGTGCGACGCGTACGAGCCGCCGCGCGACACGGCCGACGGCAAGCACATCGCAGACATGAAGCCCATCCCGACCAACACGCGCCACGCATGCGCGGTGGCCATGGAGAAGGCTGCCAAGGAGGAGCCCTGGTTTGGCATCGAGCAGGTGCGCCCGAGCAGCACTGGCGGCCATAAATCGCATATGTGTGCTCTCAGCTGCCCAGTGCTGCAGTGACCCTTACTTTCTGCACAAGAAACACTGTAGAGTACAGGTAGTAGAGTGCAACGTTCACAAAGCTTGTGCATCCATAAGCAGGTTAGATGACATGTAGCTCTTGCGGGCACCTCTGGCGTAGCTTCTTCGCTGCATGATCCTGAGCAGGGCGTGCCTGCCTTGCTGGGGACCGCTCGGCGCGGCTGACCTGGGGACTGCGCGCTGCGCTGCAGGAGTACACGCTGCTCAACTCGACGACCAAGTGGCCGCTGGGCTGGCCGACGTGCGGCTACCCTGGGCCGCAGGGCCCCTACTACTGCAGGCGCGCGGCGCCTCGCGCCCTGTTGGTCCGCCAGCGTCGTCACTACACAGCAGCAGCCATGCTCGTCTGGCACCCGGCGCCGGCTGTGGGTCTGTGTGGTCTGCGTGGGCGTGTTTGTGGGTTGCATTGCGGCTGCACTGTATGCCCCAGGGCAATGGGCTGATCTGCTGGACGACATGCTGGGCGTGTAAACAAGCCACCGCGTCCCTGGAAGCTGCTCTGGGACCTTCGAACCCTGAGCCGCCCTGCAGCCTGAGGGAGTGCTGCTGCCCTGTGGCGCACAGCGTGACAGAGCGTCGGAGAGTGAAGGCTCTTCAGCAGGGCTGGTCGACAGGCGCGCGCGGCCGTGCGGGGCCGCCGCCACAGTGCTGCACGCTGCAGCGAAAGAACTGACTGAGGCGCCTGCGCGAGCAGCGCCGGCGCGGGCGCGGCCATCGGGCGCGACATCGTGGAGGCGCACCTGAAGTCGTGCGTGTATGCGGGCATCCAGATCTCCGGCATCAACGCGGAGGTCATGCCGTCGCAGTGGGAGTTCCAGGTCTGCTCCCAGACACCCAGACCTGCACCTGAGTGTATTCCCCGCCCCGGGTAGCACTGCATTTATAGACTGATAGAAGAGCTGGCCAGGCCCCTTCACGAGTGCTGCGGGCTGCCAATTTTTGCGCGGTAGGCGACAACAGTGGTGCAGCCTGACGTAGCCCTCCATGGTCTGTGACAGTGCTGTCAGCACAGCAGCGCCCGAGCACGTTGCAGCTTCAGCACAACATGGAAGCCCTGAGCGGGTCACAAAAGCGTGTACACAGGGCGTACGTGTATATGGCGTGGTGGCTTTGTTGCGCACGCCTGCGCGACCGCGCCGTGAAGGTCGCTGCGCGGCGGCAGGTCGGCCCGTGCACGGGCATCGACTCGGGCGACCAGATGTGGATGGCGCGCTACATCCTGCTGCGCGTGTGCGAGACGTACAACGTGGAGGTCACCTTTGACCCCAAGCCCATCCCCGGCGACTGGAACGGCGCGGGCGGCCACGCCAACTACTCCACCAATGGCACGCGCTCGGCACCCGGCGGGTGCGGGCCCCCCGTCGAGCGCGCGCCTCCTGAGCACGCGCGAGCTTGCGTGGCCTCTGCGCGTCGACGCGGCTCGCCACGGCGCAGTCCGGTCTGGCCTGCAAGGACCGTGACGCATGTCAGCCCTATGCGTGCCGGGTGAAAGCTTTGTGGTGGGGGACCCAGACAGGGTGACAGTCGAGCGTGAGCACTTGCGTGTGGGCCCCTGTGCTGACACCCCACCCTAAGCCCACCCTAACCCTAACCCCACCCTGCGCGCAGGTGGGAGGTCATCCAGAAGATGATCGCCAAGCTGGAGAAGCGCCACGCGGTGCACAATGCAAAGCAAAGCCAACAGTCCAAGTTCAATAACGCTTGGCTCCAGGCCGGACCACTGCTTGCAGACCTCGCTGGCAGTGCTGGCTGCAGGCGCGCAGGCACCCAGTATGCGCTTTCGCACTTTGACAGGTTTGCAGACACTACCCTGAAGGGACCCTCCTACCTTGAAGACCCCACCGCGCGCGGCCCCGCGCAGGCGGAGCGCTCGGGCCTGGCGCTGCTGGCGCGGCTGACCGCGCACGGGCGGCTGCGCGCCGCGCTTGCCGCGCTGCGCGGCGCCTTTTGTCTAGCCGCACCCGAGGCGCAGGGCTTTGCGGCCGCGCTGGTGTCGCGCCTGGAGGGGGCGCGCCTGGCGGCTGCTGCCGCGCCGCCCGGCCCCGCCCAGCGCGAGCTACCCTACCCTACCCTATTGGGGTTGTCGGCCGCGGACGTGCAGGAGCTGCTGGACGATGCGATCGCTGAGGGCGGCGGCTGCGCGCCGGCTGGGGCGGCCGCCGCAGACGCCGTCGGCAGCAGGGCGGCGACGGCGAGCGGCATCCAGGGCCTCGGCCTGACTGTCACAGGCACGTGCCCCCATGCTTTGCTGCATGCCTGAGGTCATGACGACTCCTCGCGTTCAGGCACGTTTGCTGGAAAACCACTATCCTAAGGTGTGGCAGGTGGAGGATCATCGCCTGATGAAGACTAAGGACCAGGTAGCCTGTCTCAGCCTGCGGCCGTTCACGAACGAGCGCACATGTCACATACAGCTCTGGCTGTTGTTTGATCCTTCTTCGTGGCCAGCCCGCGCTGGTGATTGCGTGCAGTGGAGGCCGACGCGGCGGGCGCCGGTGGGCCGCCGCGCGAGGCGGACCTGGGCGCGCTGTCGCGCCTGCGCCTGCGCGTCGCGCTGGAGCTCCCGCTGTCGCCCGTGGTCGGCGAGGCGGAGGTGGCGCAGTACAACACCATCTGCACGTTTCTACTGCAGGCGCGCGGCTCCTTGTGACCTAGGCAGTCTCCTGCCGTCGCTAGGCAGCCTCGCGCCAGCTGGGTCTGTTGGGCATTCTGTTGCTTGCGACCATCGTGGTGCCTGCGCGGATGACCTGTGCCTGCATGTCTCATTCTTTATCGGTCTGCATGTCAAGAAAAATGTCAATGCAGGGTGTGGTGAGCATGTCTGTGCTACCTTCATTGGTCAGAACATACTTGCGCCTGGTGGCTGCGGTGTCGACACCCCCACACGTGCGGCGGGCGTGCGGGAGACATGCGCTGCTGTCAATGTCGAGCAGACTGTTCAGGGGCGCCGCACTCCATGCGCCGCCCGCGCGCAGGTTGCCTGGGCTCGGTATGCGCTGCGCCGCGCCATGCAAGGCAGCGCCTCGCGCGACGCGGGGCGCGCGCGCGCGCCGGCCGATGCGCTGGGCGCCGAGATGGCAGCTGCGGTGGCGGCGGTGCACGCGCATGTGTCCGGCCGCCTGGCCGGCAGCCTGGCCGCAGAGCTCGACCAGGCAAGCGCGCCCCCCTTCGCGAGCGCCTGTGCGGCGGCGCACGGAGCGCGGAGCTCGGTTCTGCTCCTGCAGCTGCGAGCCAGCGCGATCGCGTGTAGTTTATGCGCTCGTGCGGGCAAAATGGTTGATTGGCTGGGAGAAAGCGCCAAAGTCCCCTTAAGGCGGACCGATGCTGTGGAGGGCCCAGCGAGGTGTGCGAAGGCGGTGACAGAAAAGCGCTGTGCCAGTCCGCACATGAAGCGCTTGGCGCGCGCCGCGGCAGGCGGTGGCCGCCGCGCGCTTGGTGGACGGCGCGGCGGCCGCGCACGCGCGCTTCCTGGCGGGCGCGGCCGCCGCGGCGCTCGCGGGCGGCGCGCAGCAGGCGCGGCTCGCGGGCGGCGCGGTGCGCGCGCTGCTGGCGCTGGCGCTGCGCTTTGCGGCGCTGCAGGGCGGCGCGGATGCGGCGCGCCCCTCCCCCCGACACCTCTGCCAGCTTTTGAGTACGGCTTACAGCGCCGCTACAAAACTGCCTAGCGACCAGCGTGCGAGCTGCGCATCACGCCTTAACAGCATCCTCAATGCCGGCCAACATTTGAATAACATGGGTTTCTTAACAAGGCGCAGACGCAGCCCTCCGACAGAGGGTCACATCAACACCACCTGCCAGCTACCGCCGGGCGCACACGGCGGTTTTGCAGGGTCAGTGATGCCGCACGCCGCCTGCCCCCGCCTTGCCGCCGTCTTGGCGCTGACAGAGAAGCTCTGAATACGAACCACACCTTTCAGCCGAGCGCTGTATAACTGTTCAGTGAGTCTGCCACTTTGCGGAGGTGTAAAGGCGCGTAGCGCTTGACCGGCGCACCCACCAGGGCCTCGCCTCGGCGCGCAGGGCAGCCCGGCGGCGCTGGGCGCGCTGGCGGCCGAGTGGCGCGAGCGGCTGCGCTTCCTGCTGCGCCTGCTGGCGGCCGCGCCGGGCGGCGCCGCGGACGCGGCCGGCCTGCACGACCTCGCCGCCTGCCTGGACTTCAACGGCTTCTATGCGCGCGCCGGACGCTCAGGGTGGCCTGGCTGATGCAAGCGCGCGCGCGGCTGCGGGCTTTTGCTGCGTGCGTTGGCGCCTGCCCTGGGCGGCGATTAGGATGCGGCCGGGCCGGGCAGCCTGGCTGGCAGCCTGGGTACCGGTGTGTCGGAGTTGTGGCTACACCACTGCGCCCTCAGGTGGTGGCTGCCAGTGGTTACAGCGAGCCTACTTGATGTCGGCAAGCAGCGGGAAACGACGATGACATGCTGCATCTCAGCTCTTGCTTCAAGCTGTCTGACTACCTGAGTTCTGCTACAAGCAGCACTGCCTACAGTAGCCCTTTGCCGTGCCACTACTGAGCTAGTGCCGAAACAGCTTGACCAGCGCATGGCCCTAGCTACCGCCCCTGGGCACGGCCGGGCACGTAACATGCATGCAGCATGAAGCACGCTGACAGATCTTGTGTTTCACTAACAACTCCTGCGGGGTGGCAAGCACACTGGCCAGACTTCCCGGCATTGCCCCTTGCCCGGCATGCAGACCAAGAAGAGTGCGTGCTGAAGCTGCACAAACATGCAGGCTTGCGTATATCAAGCAGTTGCAGACCGCCAACGGACGCACACGCAGCAATACTCCCATACACAGCAATACTCCCACATGCATGTGACTGGCGCGCCAGCGGCTGTTGTGCGGCGCAAACCTTTCAGAGGCTGAAACCACAGTGGCAGAAAACCAAAAGCCACAGTACCCCTCAACAATTCTTTGGCGGTGATGCGCCGCACATCAGCAGACGCGCTTGGACAGCGACCATCTCATCATGCCGCCCGCTGTGGTTTGGGTATGTTGCCAAAATCAGCAAGACTTGTTGTCAAGCGCTACTCCCATCGCGTGCAGGGCAAGCACAGTGCTAGCGGCGCAGCAGCAGGCGCGCCACGCCCAGCCCCGCCGCAGCCAGGCACCGCGAGCGCGGGCGCGCGCTGTGGCCGGCCGCGCCGGCCAGGCCGCGCAGCAGGCGCGCGGCGCCGCGCACAGGCCTGCGCAGCGCCGTGTCGCGAGCGCGGCCGACCGCGTCCGGGATGCCGCGGACGAGGCGCGCTGCGACGCGCGCGTGCTCCACCCCGACGCTCGGGCGCAGGCGGCCCGCCGCGCCGCGCAGGCCGCGCAGCAGGTGCGCCACGGCGCGCGCGGGCTTGGTCGCCGCCTCGGCGCTCTGACCGTCAGCTGTGCAGGGCGGGTGGCTTGTCGCCTGCGCCTGGACGTGCGGGGTGTCGTCCGCCGCCGCGGCCTCGGGCTCGGCCGCGGCCTCGAGCTCCTCGGGCTCCAGGTCGGTCAGCGCGTGACTGGCGACCTCCTTCGTCTTGCCAGGCGCCTGCGCGCACGCATTGTTGCGCGCAATGGAGCTCAATCAAGCAGAGAGGGGCTCGTGCAAGGCATGTGCGCGAATAAATGGCTGCGACGGACGAGCGCTTGCCAGAGTGGCGCTCACCACGACCTCTGCGGCTGGCGCGTATGTAGCGTCTGGCGCTGCGGCAGCGGAGTTGCCGAGCACCTGCGCGCACAGCGCATATAGCGTGAACTTCTGCCAAGCAGAGCTGGGCCCGCGCAGAGCGTGCACGCAGGAAGCAGTGCCAGACTGCGTGTGGCGGAGGCACGCACCGCGAGGTCTGCGGCTGGCGCGCTGGTGGCGTCCGGCGCTATGGTAGCGGACTTGCCGGGCACCTGCGCGCACAGCGCATATAGCGTGAACTTCTGCCAAGCAGAGCTGGGCCCGCGCAGTGCGTGCGCGCAGGAAGCAACGCCAGACTGCGTCTGCCGGAGGCACGCACCGCGAGGTCTGCAGCTGGCGCGCTGGTGGCGTCCGGCGCTGCGGCAGCGGACTTGCCGGGCACCTGCGCGCACAGCGCGTGTAGCGTGAAGGTCTGGCAAGCAGAGCTGGGCCCGCGCAGTGCGTGCGCGCTGGAAGCAACGCCAGACTGCGCCTGGCGGAGGCACGCACCGCGAGGTCTGCAGCTGGCGCGCTGGTGGCGTCCGGCGCTGCGGCAGCGGACTTGCCGGGCACCTGCGCGCACAGCGCGTGTAGCGTGAAGGTCTGGCAAGCAGAGCTGGGCCCGCGCAGTGCGTGCGCGCTGGAAGCATTGCCAGACTGCGCGTGGCGGAGGCACGCACCGCGAGCTCTGCGACCTGCAGCTTGGCGGTGTCCGCTGCTGCCAAAGCGGAGGCTGGCACGGCGCGCAGCGCGGACACAGGGGTGTGCGCGGTGCGGCCCCTCACATGCGAGCGGGCGGGCGCGGCCTCCACAACCGCGCCAATGGCTGCAGGGTCGATGCCGGCGGCGACGGCCAGCACTGCCAGCTTGTCCTGCGCTGACGTCGCAACGTGGTGAGCCGGACGAGCCACACAGTCGTCCGGGTAAACATGGACCTGCTTGGCAAGGGGCTTGACAGGGTGATCGCGCCTGAAGGCGCTCGAGGCTAAAAACCACCCGTATTGCCTCGCTGACGCGCGCCCTGGCCCAGCCCACCTGGCCCATGACAACGGCTTCAGGCCCATGGCTACATGCAGCGAGGCTCACGGTTCCCGCCACTCTGCGGGAACGGCATACGGCCTGGTAAGGTGGCACTGATGCCTTTGTGTCCCACCAGCACTTGGCAGAGCCACAAGCACCGCCCGCAGGAGACAGACCCGTTGCTATGAAGCACTGCAGCAATGACCGACTCCACACCTCGTCGCGATCGCTGCTGCGCTGCGCCGTGCGTAGGCAGTACGCCTCATGGCGCGCCAGCTCCGTGCGGGCGTCCACCAGCCTGCTGGTCACCCGCTCCAAAGGCCCAAGCGCGGAGGGTGTCATGGTGCGCTTGGCTTCTGCAGAAACAACGCCTCACAGTGCTATCAGTTTGCGTGTGAATAGCCTGCTCAGCTCACTACTATCTGCTCTGCAGACCAGCTGAGCAGATGGTATTTGTAAAAACCAAGCGGGTTTGAGGGTGCACACGTCCCAAGAAGCCAGAGGTAAAGCTGTCCTAGCTAGCACTGGTGCCAGCAACAGAGCGCCATAAATAGGGAGTGGGACCTTGGTTATTCACCACCTGAGCAGCGAGGTTGGCTGGGCTCTGGCTGTCTCTATGGTTGCCGAGCCTGCGTTTGAGCCGGGCACGTTTGCGGCTTCCACGTGCAACATAAAAGGCGATGTGGCCGCTCTTGTAGCCTGCCTGGTGCGCGGGTCTGCAACAAAGCGCTTCACCTTGGGTATTGTCGGAAGCGGTCTCATCTTGATGTCTAACATGGCTGCTGCGCTGCACCCGCAGAGGACCGCAGGCGGACCAGCTACACAGGCGCGCCCTAAATTTGCAAAGCACACTTGGCAGGTGGCCAGACCGCCGCAAGGCTCCATTGCCTTGTCCCCTGCCTGCCTGCCTGGAGAGTTGTTGCAGGCTCGCGCTTTGCTACGCGGTCAAGCAAGTAAGCCGCCCGCCTTCTGGTAGGCAGGCCTGCCGTCGTGGCACACCGCGCTGCGGTTGAGCGCCGCCCCTTACCGACACGCGAGCGCCACCAGCGGCTGCAGCCGCAGAGCTGTGACAGCTCTTTCACTCCTGTGCAGCAAGAAGCGGGCGTGCTGCTGTGGCACCACGCGCTCAACCCGGGCGCCGGCAAGCTCGCCGCGCTCGTGGCGGCGAGCGCTGCCGGCGCGTGCCTGGGCGTGCTGGAGGCGCCAGGCGCGGCCGCGCCCGAGCGCTGCTGCGCGCTGGGCATCCTCGCCGGCGTCGCGCGCGCGGGCGAGGCGGGCCGCGCGGACGTCGCGGCGGCACGCACACGCAAGGTCGGGCCCGATTGCCACCCGGCCGCCCCGCCTGGAGGCCAGGTCCCAGGTCTTGGGTGTCAGCGTACCCTTTCCTAGGTTGCACCATGACCCAGCTTGGTCTCTCGGCAGCAGTGGAGGTGCCTTGGATGCATGACAGTGCTGCCCGGCAGGCTGGCGGCAGCACATCAGGTTGCGTTGGGGCGATGTGCGGTCCTCGGGTGCCGCGCAGGGCGCCGGCACCCTCCGGCAGGCCACAGACCACGTGCGCCGCTGCAGCGCGGGCGGCGCCGCCTGCATAGCGGCTGCCAGCATCCTGCGGCAGCTCGCCGAGAGCCCAGCTGCACGCCCCCGCGACCCGCGCTCTCCTGAGGCGTTGGGTTCAGCGCTATGCCCTCTCTGCAGGCTCATGGCCGCCGGCTGTGTTCGCACTTTGTGGTCCCGCCAATATTGCCGAGCCAGGAGTTGCCCTGCAGGGGTCTGTGACTGTCTTGCATGCTCATAGGCAGGCAGGCCCAGTGGGACATAGCCCGGCAAGGGCATGGGAGCCCAGCGCGCGCACCTGCTAACCTCCTCTATACCCTACCCTACCCATCCCTGATCTGCCAACCTTGCCGGGCGCCGTCCTGCAGGCATGGACCGAGGCGGCCAGGGGCGCGCGCGGCCGCCTGGAGTGGCCGGTCTACGTGGCCGCGCTGGGCGCGAGCGCCTGCCCGGTGCGCGCGCGCGCGGAGCTGGCCGCCTTCGTGCGCCTGCTCGCCACCGGCGTGCGCGCCCCCGCGGCCCCGACCGGCCTGCTTGGGCGCCGCTCGCACCGGCGACAACATGTGTCAGCTCGGCAAAGCATGTGACTAATAAAATGCATTTAAGCAGGGGAGGCGGGGCGGATCGCTGGCGGTGACTGCGCTCCCGCCTGTTTGGCGGCTGGCAGCGCACGGGCATCAGTGCCGGGCAGAGGCCTGCCTTGCACATAGATCTCGTGCACATGCAGTGGACGCAAATAGCATATCTTGAGCGCCTTGTGCAAAGCACTGAGAGCGTGGTGCCGCGGCCTGCCGGCAGCGGCCTGCACTGCGGGAGGAGGCCGCTCGTGCGGGCGTCGTGGAGGCGCTGCTGGCCGTCCTGCGGAGCTCGACGAACGAGCCCGCTTTGCAGGCGCGAGCATGGCAGCGGGGCAGATACGGGATGCACGCCCCACAAGCTGCGCACATGGCAGAGCAGGGTTCACTGCAGCCCGCTGTCTGGTGCTGGGCAGCCCGCTGCCCTCCCAGCCGCGAGCTATGCTGCAGCCGCGCTGACCCAGTCTCGATCGTGGTTGCCTTTGTCGCGCTCCATGCTTCATGCCATGTGTTGAGAGATTTTCACTGCATTGCCCAGGCCGCCGCATGGTGCCTGCGGCGGCTGCTGGCATCCGGCGCCATAGCGCAGCGCGCTGCGGGCGCGGGCGCCCTGCGCACCCTGGTGGACGTTCTGGGGCCGCCACCGCCGCTGCCGCCGCCGCCGCCGCCGCTGCCGCTGCCGCCGCCGCCACCCTCAGGGCAGACGGATGCCATGCCGGCTGCGCAGCCGCCTGCTGCAGCTGTGGAGCCAGGTGTGGGCTGTGCCCGGGAACGACGCAGCATCTCGGTCATTGCCCTGCATTATGGTACTAAAGCATGAGTGGATGCCCTGTGTTGAAGAATACAGGCATGCAGGTACCATGCTGTCAGCGTGCGTGCGTGTCCTGAACAGCCTCCTAGTCCTTGCAACTAGCACCCTACGATGCAGGTTGGTGCGCCTGCAGAGCAAGCCGCGGAAGGGAGCAGCGGCGCATTGCCCGCGGCGGCGCCCGCGCGGCGCGCCAGCGCCGCAGCGGCGGCCGCCGATGCCGAGGCCAAGGCGGCCGAGAAGCGCACCGTGATGTGGGCGGAGGTGCCGCCGCCCTCCGCGGCGCAGACCCCGCCGTCGCCCGGCGCGCGGCCGCTCAGCGCGGCACGCCCGCGCGACGCACCGATGTCTGCAGCCGCATGTGAGCCCGCTGCGGTCAACCGCCCGCGTCACTCGTTTGGGTCCAGGGTTGGGCCGTCGGCCACGCTCGCCCTGCCGGCGGAGCCCGCCGAGCCCGGCGTGTGCAGCATCCGCGCCGGCTGGGCGGCGCCGCGCGCGCTGGCGACGCGCGTGCACGCCGCGGGCTGCCTGTACTGGCTCGCGCGGCACCCGGGCGGCGGCGGCGCGGTGGCGGCCGCGGGCGCGGTGCCGCGCCTGGCGGCGCTGCTGCGGGACGCGGCGGCCGGCGCCGCGCTGCCGCCGGCGCCGCCGCCGGAGCTTGGCGTGGCCGCGCTGGCGGAGGGTCTGGACCCCTTGCAGTTGCCTGCATGACCCATGAGCTCATGGCCACGTCGTGGCCATCGGCTAGTTCTTTATATATGTAGGATCAGTGACAACTTATTGATGTGATGACTCACCGAATGTGGGCAGCAAGGGGCATTCATGTCCGCATGCAGCTGCCTGCCAAGCATTTTGAGTGTGCGCATTAAGTGCAGAGTCTGGTGTACACACTGCCACTCTGTCTCTCAGCGCGCGTGACCGGCGTGCTCGCCCCAGGCGTGGCAAAGCCCAAGGCGGGTCTGGGCCTGCCGCCCGCGGCGGAGCGCGCGGCGGCGGCCGCGGCCGGCGCGCTGCGCAGCGCGACGGCCGCCTCCGACGCCGCCAAGGCCGCCGCGGCGGCCGTGCCGGGCTTGGCGCCGCTGCTGCAGCGCGTGGCCGCCGGCGCGGCCGGCGAGCGCCTGCGTGCGGACGCGGCGGGGGTGCTGGGTGCGCTCCCGCATGTGTGATTTGCGTTGCGCATTTGCCGATTTGCAGAGTGTGGTGCCATGAGTCATGGGGCAGGGTGGTGCAGGCGTAGCATTCTCCCATTGAAATGAGGTCCTGCCCATCGGCAGGGAACCTGGGCGCGCTGCAGGAGAGCGTCGGCGCGCTGGCGCAGGAGGGCGTGCCGAGCTACTACGCGACAGTGCACCCGCCGCACCTGTGACCACGCGTGTTACATGTGCATGGTGGCAACCTGCGGCGGCCTGGACAGTAGGAATGGACATGCAGGCATGCGTTTACAATATCCACATTTGGTGGTCATAGGGCCAAAGCCCCCCTTTCAGCTCCCCGGTCTATAGTGCAAGTGCAAGTCCAGAAAAACGTCTGTTTCGCAAATTTCACTGTTCTGGCGATGGCTCTCCGGAATGCAGCAAGCGGGCAGCTGCAGCGCAGCCTAAGGGCGGCCTGGGCCCAGCAGCAGAGCCGGACCCTTGTGACTCAAAAGCTGCCGGACCTGCCCTATGATTACAGGTGCTGGTTGTGATCGTTGGCAGCTTGCCTGTCGTCCTATCATAGCAAAGTGTACAGCCCGCTGTAGTATGTTCACGCCTTGCTCATATGTGTTAATGCCAATGGTCTGTTCCAAGTCTCTGCAAGTCTTTCTCGGCCTGAGAAGTGCGCACTGTGCAAAGTGCGCTGGAGCCGGTCGTGTCGGCGGAGATAATGGAGCTTCACCACAAGAAGCACCACCAGACATACGTTACCGCGCTCAATGCCGCAGCAGAGAAGTATGCAGAGGTAGGTCCGCAGTGTGGCTCTTGGCACTTGGAAGGCACCAGCTATTGAGGGTGGTTGCATATGTTTCAAGTCATTGCCTGTGCTTGGCAGGCAGACTCCAAGGGCGATGTGGCGACCATGATTGCGTTGGAAGGCGCACTCAAGTTCAACGGCGGCGGTGTGCCACGCAAGAAGTCCCTCGCATCTTGGGTCCTGCCTCAGCTGAGAGCTATTGCTGTGCGCAGGCCATGTCAACCACAGCATCTTCTGGACCAACCTGATGCCGCCCAAGGTGCGCACCCTGCCTGCGCCCCGCCGGCAAGCTGTGCTTGTACGGGCATGCTGCCTGGGCGGTGAGCTCGCAGGCGGCGCGAGGCGAGGCCCGGGCCTGAGCGCGGGCGCCGCGCGTCTGTAGGACTACGAGCCCCCGAGCGGCGAGCTGCTCGACGCGATCGAGCGCGACTTCGGCTCGCTGGACGACATGGTGTCCAAGTTCAACCCCAAGACCGCCGCCGTTCAGGCAGCCTCTCGCGGCCCGCCTGCTGATCGTCCCAGCAAGCACCATGCAGCATGCGTCTTGGTGTCAGTTTGCACATACGGGCGGGCGCGCGGCCGGGTGCAGCAGGCTGTGCATGAGCGCTTGCCAGGCCTGGACCTCGAGCATGCCTGCTGCAAGCGCTGTGCTCGGGAGGTCTGGTGGGGTACATGGCAGCCTTGTGGGCGTCGCGTTGCGCATGGGCACTTGCCAGCAGCTTCGCTTGCAAGCACGTGTGATACATGTCTGTGGGAATTCATGCCAGCTCCGCACACGACCTGCAAGCGTGCGCACTATGGGCGAGGCCGCGTGCGCCCGCGTCGCAGGGCTCCGGCTGGGGCTGGCTGGGCTACAGCAAGGACAGCGGCAAGCTGGTGCTGGAGACAACCGCCAACCAGGACCCACTGTCCACCAAGGTGAGGGTTAGTGCGCCCTGTGTTGATGCGCCAGCTGCGGGGCGCTCCTGTGCATGTCTTGTGAGCTGGTGCAGCCTGCTGTATGGGGCAGGCAAGCGATCTGTCGGAAGGGAACTGCGGTGGCCTGACCGGCGCTTGGCCGGGCGCGCCTAGGGCCTGGTGCCGCTGCTGGGCGTGGACGTCTGGGAGCACGCCTACTACCTGCAGGTGCGCGCAATTGTGGGACGAGCTGTGAGGCCATGGGTGCGAGTGCACGCGGTGCCAATGTCAGCAATAGCGCGTGCGGGCCTGGTGGGGTAGTCCGGGCGGGCAGCACAGCCCGCAGCACCCGCCACGGACCGTGGCTCGCAGTCTGAAGCAAAGACGCACCCAGCTCAGCTGAGCGTGCTCCGACAGGGCGTGCTGACAGGGTGCAGAGGGCAGCTCGGCGTGCCACCCCGCCTCTACGGCAGCGCCTGTGCATGTCTGTCATGTAGTGCAGCGAGCCCCACTGCTGCCGTGCTCGCGCACCTCGCTGACTGCGCTGTGGTTCCGGGCCGCGCAGTACAAGAATGTGCGGCCAGACTACCTCAAGAACATCTGGAAGGTGCGCCACATTAGGTTTCGCACCCTCGGGCGGCCCTGCATGCGCGCGCGCGCGGCGCCGGCGGCAGGCCGGGCGGCGCGGTGCGCGCGGATTTGTACGGGGAGTGCGCTGTGATGCATCATGCGCTGCGGCTCGGGATGCTGCACAGGACGCATGCGAGGGTGCTCCTCAAGTGCGTGACGGTGTCGGCCCGTGGCGCGGCAGGCGGTGAACTGGAAGAACGTCGCCGAGCGGTATGCGGCCGCCAAGTGAGCGGGCGGTCCTGCGCTGGTCCGCGCCTTGCCGTGGCCTGGTGCAACGTCGACGGGGGTGAGATACGCGTTGGAGCGCCCTGTGCAGGCAGTTGCTAGTGGGTCTTGCATAAGGTCAAGTTCGCTCTGATCGGGCTGACCAAGTCAAGTGGTGTTCATGGAGAGTGCGTGGGCAGTACAGTCTTGCAGGTTCATGTGATGCATCAGGTTATGAAATAGCAACAGCAAGCACCCTGCTGCACATGCACGTCACGGCGGCACACTTTTTGGTAACAGGACCGCTTCCTCCTTGGCTCATCCCGCATCCCACACTGAAGGCTCAAGCCCTTCCAGGACTAGTAAGACTGGGCCAAGCACATTCATAGCATTCCATTTGTCTGCACGGTTCAAGCGGGCTGTGGCAGTGCAGTGCAGGGCAGTGCTGTGGCTGTGCGTCTGGGTAGAGTACCAAAGGCCTGGTCTCCCCGGATGTGGCAAGGGCCTCGCAGAAGCGCATGCAAACATGCTAGTTGAGTTTTCAGCCAAGAAGATAGGGCTAGGGCATCACACGTGCGCTTAACGTAGGGTGTTGTCGTACATTCGAGCGGGGGAAAATTATAACAAGCATCGCGTCACAATCGCACCATGAAGGCCATGCCTGCACGATCTGCTGCCGTAAGTCTCCTACTGACTGTGCTCCAGTGCGTTTGCGTGTTTCGAGGCGCAGCCCATAAAAATAGGCAAGCATTCACCTGCCAGCCAGGCGTGTCTGTCCATTTCTTGTCAATATGTAGCAAGGTGCACAGCGTACTTTGCAACGTGCGTGCTGCGCGAGGCACATCGTGCCAGCACTGCAACGCTCCGGGTGTATGCACGGTCAGGCACTGCTTGGCACCGCACTGTCCAGCCGGCTCCCCTCACATTCCAGCCTTCTAGTAGCAGCACGCCCCAGGCACGCCGCAGCAGCGCGAATGACTTCATGCAGGGTTCTGGACGCGCAGGTACGCCAGCCCGCGGCGGGCGCTGCGCCAGCAGGCCGCCTGCGGCGTGCTGCTGGCCGGCGGCCGCGCGGCGAGCCTGTACGCAGAATGCAGGAGCCTGGCCCCGCTGCTGGGCGGCGCGCCGGTCGAGCTGCTCTGGACTGTGGAGAACCGCGGCAGCGGCCAGGCGCTGCTGTCGATCGCCTTTGACAGCGCGCTGTGGCCGGACGCCGGATACTTTGCCTTTGGCATTCCGCAGGACGGCGGCATGGTGGGCGGCAGCGCGCTGATATTCTCGGTCAACTCCACAAGCCCCAGCGGTGCGCCCAGTGTCCTCAAACATCCCTTTCTATGTGCAAGGAAGAGAGCAGTCCATATTCGTGTGTCAATGAATCACCCATAGCGTGGCGCTCCTCGCCTTGACGCGCATGTGGCGGGGCGCACAGGCGCGTCCGCAAGCAACACGTTCCTAGAGGGCTTCAGCATGGGCAACATCCTCGCGGGGCAGGGCTCACTGGAGCTTGCCGGCACGCCTGTAGCCGCATTCAACACCACGTCGGGCCGCCTGCAGGCGCGCCTCTCATGCGGCGCCGAGCGTGCCACCCAACAAGCTGAGCTGCGTCGCGGCCCGGCACCCGCCAACACGTGCGCCCGGCAGGGCGCTTTTGGCCTGGTCGTCGACCGCCTGGTGCAGTCGCCGGCATCGCTCGCAGCGCCGCTGGACGTCATGTACGCGCTGGGCCCGCTCGCCGCGGACGGGGCGCCGATGGCGCACGGCGCGGCGCGCGCGCTCGACCGGCTGGACCTCCAGGGCGCCTTCCAGGCGTCCAGCAGCACGGCGCCGCTCGATGGCGGCGCCGCTGCTCCAGCGGCAGGCAGCAGCCTCCCCGCGTCAGCAGCCGCCGCCGCGCCCGCCCGGGCGCCCGCCGGCGGCGCGGCGGCCGCGCCGGGCGCCGCGCTACCTGCCTTGCCGCCGCGCGCTGCAACGCGCTTGCCCGTACAGGTCGTGCCGGCAATCCTGCCTGGCACGGTGCCATACCCGCGCGCGGCGGCCAGCGCGACGCCGGTTCCTGTTAACGCGGCCGCGGCACTGCTTGCCGCTGCCGGGCCTCACAGCACGGGCGCACAGCGCAGCGGCCGCGCACTGTTCGCGTGGCTGCTCCTGCTGCCCGCGGCTGCCCTGTGCTGCCTGGCCTGCGTGGTCGCCCTGCGTTGGCGTCGTGCACACGCGTTCCAACGCCTGGACGATCGAGCGGTGGGCCTTGACGTTTTGCCAAGCTCGGCAAAGGCGCAAAACAGGGGTCAGCCGAGCCTGGTGAAGGCCATGCACGAGTCACCTTTTTATGCAAGTCCCTGTGTATGACTTCATATCTCGGCCTGCTTGCAGGACGCCGTTGAGCGCTGTGTGCAGCGGGCTGAGATGTGTGTCAGGTGTGCCCAGCGCGGCGGCCCAATATGGGTGATTAACACCAGGTCTTCAGCAATACTTGTGTAAAAGCACCGCACAAAGCCAAGGACAACAATGCCAACAGCCTACTAAGGCTGCTCAGGAGGCTGCTCAGGCGGTTGGAGGTAACTGCTGCTCCTACTAAACCTAAAGCGAGGGTGCTGCTCCTTAAGCAAGTTGCCTTGGAAGCCTTGCAAGATGCCTTGCGCAGGCGACCAGCGCGCTCCATTGCAGGGCAAATGATTATACTTCAACATGACTCACCAGTACAAACTCGCCACAGTGCGCCTCTACCAGTGGCCCTCTGGCTTTCCTTGCTTGTGCTTGCTTGCTGGTTTGCTTGCTTGTGCGGCTGCGCTCTCTTCTTCCCTGTTGTCTGCACCGTCAACAAGATGCTTCTTTTGGCGCAGTCGGAGGACGACTTCACGCCCGACGAGGCTCCTGGGACGGACACTTCTTCGTCTGGCTCACCAAGCAGAGTCACAGCGGCACGCAAGGTGCAGGCGCGCACTGGCAGCCAAGCATCTATGTGCAGCCGCTTGTGCTTTCAAGTGCCTTGTTGGAACGCAGCAGCGTGTGGCAATTACAGTACTTGGACTGGAGCAGCTTTTCTGTCTACGGGCGTTGAGGACGGTGCCATAGTCGCCATGACACCTTTGCACCCACGAACAGGGCACGCACGTCAGCGCTGCTGCGCACGCGCAGGGTCGCAAGCGGCGTGCAGGCCCCCGTTTGCTCGCTGCTGACTCCGAGGATGAGGACGGCCGTGAGGAGGCCGACACAGCGGGCCCGGGCGGAGGGGAGGCCCCGCAGCCTGGGCACGGGCGCGTCGCGGCGCAGCGCGCCCGGCGGGGCGCCGCCGGCGGAGCCGCTGCCGCCGCGCGGCCCCGCACGCGCGGCGCGGCCATGCAGCGCGCCCGCGGCGGCAGCTGCGGTTGCGAGGGCGCGCCGGCGCACCCGGGCGCACACGCGCGCAAGCGCCTGCGCCGGGCCGGCGCTGCAGCCGCGGCGGTCGGGGGCGGGGCCTCTGACCCGGACCTGGAGGATGCGGGCGTGCGACTGTGGCCCTGCGCGCTGGGTGCGGGCCGCGGCGCGGCGAACGAGCGCGCGCGCCTCCGCAGCGAGTCACCGGTTGGGGCCGTGGGGGAGGGGGAGCGCGGCGCCTCCGACGGCGCCGGGCTTGGAGTGTCCTCGGCCCTGCAGGACAGCCCTGCGCGCGGCGCGCGCCGCGCGCGGCGGCCTGTTTTTGTGGCCCTGTCAGACACCCCATCGACCTCCTCGCCGGAGCCGGGCGGGCGCGGCGGGGGCGGCGCGGGGACCTGGCAGGGGCGCACGCGCGGGTCGGCGCGCAAGCCCTTCCCGGCGTCGCGCGAGGCCTCGCCGTGCCTTGAGCCTGCGGCGCCGCCGCGGCGTGCGCGGCGTGCGCGCGAGGCGGGCCCCGCCCCGGGCTCAAAGGCGACGCCGCCGCCGCCGCCGCCGCGTGCCCAGCGTGAGGCTGAGCTCCGCAGCGCCGCGGATCCGGGCCCGGGGTCGCGGCGGGAGCGGCCGCGGAGTTTGGCCAAAGCGCACGGCCCCGCGCGAGCAGCGAGGGCGCGCCCACGGTCCGGCCGCTCTCGGCTGGTGGACGTGGGCGGCCCGCGCTCGGGCTCCGAGGCCAGCTCTGGCATGGACTCCTTCATCGCGTCCGGGGACGGCAGCGGCGAGGAGGCTGATGGGCCCGCCAGCGAGGCCGTGGGCGCGCGCGACGTGGTGACAATGACCAGCAGCGCCAGCGACGCGGCGCCCAACGGTGTGCGGCACGGCGGCGCGCGCGCGGCGCGCGCCGCCGCCGCCGAAGGGGCGCCCGGGCGGCCGGGCGGCGGGCTGTCTGACTCGGAGCATGAGCAGCCGGTGCGCGCGCGCGCGCGCGGCGGCGGGTGCGCTGAGTCTGGCGAGGGAGCGGCCGCTGCGACTGCACGGGCGGCGGCCGGCGCGGCGGGAGCGGCCAGCGGCCGCGAAGACGAGGGCGGGGCGACCAGGGCGCATGCGGGCGGCCCCGGCGGCCAGGAACTTGCGTCGCCGGCGGTGCACGCCTTACCTGCATGCGTCGGCGGGGCGCGGCGGGGGCCGCGCCGCCTGGATGAGGGCGACGGTGCTGAGGCCGGCGGGGGCGCCGCCGGAGGCGGCGGGCCGGCTGGCGCAGGCCGCGGCAGTCCGCCGGGGGGCGAGGCGGACCTGGGGCGGCGCGCGGGGCTCACGGATGACGTCGGGCTGGCGCCCGCGTCTGTGCCCAGGGCGCGGCGGGGGCCGCCGCGCCTGGGCGAGGGCGGCGATGAGCTGGCCAGCGGGTGCAGCCCTGACCCTGACCGTGACCCTGCACCTGGCTGCGACGCTGCCCATGGCGCGGCGGGACCGGGCGCAGAGCGCGGCGACACGCCGCCCGGCGCGGCGGCTGGCCCACGCGGCGCCGGGCCAGCTCGTGACGCAAACGTGGCCTCGGCGGGACAGGAGGGCGCCGGCGACGGCGCCGCTGCTGGTCCGGCCGCAGCGCGGCCGCCGCGGCGGCTGCGCAGGCGCCTCGCCGTGCAGGAGGGCGAGGCTGCGGCGCAGCTGCGCGCCCGGGCTGCGGGCGCTGCAGCGGCCGACGCCCGCCCAAGCGCAGCCGACGACGATGCCCCTGCCCCTGGCAATCTCGACGCCTCGCAGAGGCAGCGGCCGCGCAGGCTGCGCCGCGCAGAGGAGCTGCAGCCCGCTGCCGCCGCGACGCCCGCCGCCGACGCGCGCGCCGACACGCCCGCGCGGCGGCCGCGGCGCCCGCGCGCGGCGGCGCTCACCAGCGCCGAGCTGCGGGCGCGCACGCGGCAGCGCGTGCTTGGCGGCGGCGGCGGCAGCGGGGAGAGCAGCTCGGGGAGCGGCGGGACGGACGAGGTGGCGGCGGCGGTCGCGGCGATGGAGGAGGACGAGGGCGCCTGGGAGGTCGTGCAGAGCCCCGGGGCGTGGGGACGCGCAGAGGGGGCCGAGGCCGAGGGGGACGCCGGCGAGCGCCCAGGGCAGGGCCGCGCTGACGACATCAACAGCGGCGCTTCGAGCCCCGACGGCGCCGCGCGCGCGGGGAATGGCGCGCTCGGCCTCGAGTCTGACAGGCGCGCCCCTCTTCGTGTGCCCTGACGACCGAGCAGTGCGTTACATGACGACACGCTCAAAGGCCAGGGTGCTGGCACTAACTGCGCTTGCGCCGCGCGGCAGCGGCAGCGACCTGGAGGGCTTCATCGACGATGAGGAGGGCGACGAGCAGCTGGGTGACGCAGAGGTCCTCGCCTGCCTGGAGGCCTCCCGCCACAAGCCGGACACCGAGCTGGCGCGCCCTCGGGGGGCTTGTGGGCGCCCGCACACGAGGGTTGCAGCACGGACTGAGGGATGTGCGGGGCTGCGGGCAAACGCCCTTCGGGGCTTTAAACGCAGCCATTGCTCCTCACAGGATGCCGTCCCGTATGCATGCTCTGTTTCTGTCATTGAACACAGAGCCCACAGCGCGCATCTGTGACAGCAAGCATGCTCGCCACGAAGCGAGTCGCCGTGAGAGGCATGGTGGGGCCTGCGGTGCAGCTCCCCTGCCCCGGCGCTGCCAGCGCATGCCGCCGGGCCACGCTGAGCACCTGCGAGTGAGAGGCAGCCCAGCCACATGCTGCCCATGTGCGCTGTCAGTCGCCAGCACGCACAGCTGTCCTGCGCACGAGGTCCGGGGCACGGAGGGCCTGTCGCCCTCGGGGGCGCGCACTTTGACGAGCATGTGCAGTGGCTCGTGCTAAGCGCCCTCGGGGGTGCGCAGTTCGACGAGCACGTGAGGTGGCTCCTGCTGACCGACGTGGACCCGGCCTGGGCGGCCGCGCTGGGCCCGGCCGAGCTGGCCGCGCACCGCCGCGCGCACCACAAGGTCGTGAAGACGAACCTGGAGTACTACCAGTGCGCCCCGCACCCCCCGGCGGCCCTGCTCCCGCAATCAGGGGTACCCTAACCATAAACCCTACCCCCCTTGCAGCATGTGGTCGCAGCTCGGCCTCTGGCTCCGCGGCTGGCACCCTGGAGCACAGCGGCATGTGGGGCGAGGGAGGGCGCCCGCAACCGATCACGCTCCGGCCGCCAGGCACGGCCAGCACTGGCCCAGTTCTTTGGCACCACCAGGACGCACATGAGATCCATTCCCACGGTTTAAGCCTGACGTATAAGGCTGGCAGGGCTGGCACGAATCAAGTCTCAATGTCTGCAGTACAACTGCTGTTTGAGAGACCCTGGTGTTGGCCACTGGCACACCCAGAAGTGATGAAAGTGTTCACGCCTGCCTGATGGCTCGGGCATCCTGGTGCCACCCGCCGGGCGCGCGCCGCGCGCGCAGGAACCAGGCGAAGGGCTTCGTGTGGGGCGGCACGCTCAAGGGCGAGATGGCGGAGGAGAAGGCGCGCCTGCTGTGGGCCATGCGCGAGCTGCCGGGCCTGGACAGCGCCTGGTATGGCGGCGAGCCGGGCGCCGAGGACCTGCGCGACACGGGCCGCTGCAGCTCGTGCGGGCGCTGCCAGTGCGCGCCCCCCAGGGCGCGCCGGGCTGCCAAAGCAACTTAGAGCGCTGGCAGTGCAGTATGAGTGGGTAGGCTGGCGCAATCAGTTGGGTGTGGGCCACATGGTGTCAGGGGCAGCCCTTGTTTGATATGGTGCCAGACATACTGTTGCTTTGTTGCATTCGCTGCCAGTACATCGCTCATGCAAGCTCCCCTCCCCGCCCCCCTACACACGCACACACACACAAGGCATGCTACATCATGGAACGGGAAAGGCATGGTACGGGGTGTGTGGTGGGACCGAGATAATGCAGAAACGAAGCACTCTTGTCAGGCGCTCCCGCCCCGGCGCGTAGGGGCTGGCCGGCGCGCATCACCTTCTCCGGCCGCCCGGCGCCGCCGCCGCCCGCGCCCGGCGCGCCGCCGCCGGGCCCGCTGTCGCCCGGCGGCCGCGCGCGCGCCGGCCCGCCCGGCGGCGGCGCGCCGCCGCACCTCGAGCACTTCTTCGTGGGCAGCACCTGCTTCGCGCGCATCGCGGCGTTCCACGCGCTCGCGCACTTTGAGCGCCGGCTGCTCTGCCGCCTGCGCGAGGAGCTGCGGCGCGCGCCCGCCCTCCCAGCCACAACAGTGCCAGGCGCTTCCTGAAACCCGCCCTCTCAAGTAGGGTTGTGTTCAGGCAAGACAGGGCGAGGGGAGTGGAGCCCAGCCGCCTCGGCACTAAGCGCTGTGTTGCACAAGATGGACTAGAGGAGAGGGCAGACAGAACAGGCCAGACAGGCATGCGTTTCGCGGGGGCGCAGGCGCGAGCTGCGGCGGCGGCCCGCGCCGCCGCTGGGCGCCGCGGCGCTGGCGCTGGCGCTGCGCGGCGAGCTGCTGGGTCGCCTGTACCGCAACTTCAAGGACACCGTCGGCGAGGTGCACCGCTTCGTCATGGAGGTCGCCGAGCGCCGCAAGAGCACCGGCGGCCACCGCGTGTTCAACAAGGCGCGCCGCTCTGCGCGTTCGCCTGTGCGGTCGTAGTCCTGACATGCCGTGCTGCATGGTCCTACCGTTAATGATGCCTGTTCATGCACCTGCACATTGTCGCTCCTCTAGTTGTGAGTGTTGACAGGTGCGCAACTAGGTGTACTTTGGGACGACCAAGATCTGGCCCATCCAATATGCATTTGCAGCGGGATGCAGGCGCAAGCCCTCTGGAGTGCGGCATTGCAGGCATGACCAGGCTTGCTATAAGCAGTGGCACCGTGGTCGCGCAGCTGCGCGAGCTCGCCATGGAGCTCTGCTTACGGCCAGAAGCGGACGAGCCGCCCGCCGCGCCGCCCGAGCCGGGGTGCGTCGCCGCGGCCGCCGCCGCCGCCGCTCGCAGCGCTTCCGCGCCCGCCAGCGCTGACAGCAGCGACGGCGGCGCGCCTGGCGGCAGCGACGGCGGCGCGCCTGGCGGCAGCGACGGCAGCGGGGCAGCGGGCGGCGCGCGGCGCGGCGACAGTGACGAGTGCAACAGCGGGCAGGTGAGGGTCCGCACGCATCAGGCGCCTGCAGTGCGTGAGCTGCATGCGGCGCTGCAGATTTTTACAATATAGGGAGGGCTGCGCCTCGCTGGTGCAAACGATGCTCCGTCATGGCAAGGCCTGCGAGCTGCTTTGGTGAAATATTTCAGGCCGCGGTGCGGCAGGCGGACGGCGCGGGCGATGCGGCGGCCGCGGCAGGCGCCGCGCGGCCGCGCCGCGTGGTGCAGGCATCGCTGGACCGCTTCTTTGCGCCCGCGGGCCGCTCGCCGCCTGCGCGCGGCGGCCGCCTGTGGGCGGGGCCGGGCTGGCCCTCGCAGTGAGCCAGAGGGCTGCGGGGAGCCGCTGAGGCGAGTGGAGAAGAGGGGCGGGCGCATGGGGGAAGCCCAAGCAAAACCCTGGTTTGACCCTGCTGCTTGGTGGAGAGGGCCTGTGCCGCGCGTGCGCTGCGTGCTGACTACGCTGGGGCCGCAGCGTGTGAGCGGGGCCCAGGTGGCCGTGCAGTGGGCCGGCATAGGGTTGCTGTGTGAGAGGCGTGGTGCTCTGTTGCGGGTACTTGATGTGCCGGGTCTGAGTTGTGGCTGCGGCCGTGTATTTGCTCGTCAGCATGTCCTGCAACCTGGCCGGCAACCGTCTGTGTATCTCCATGTTCTGTTTGTGCTGTTTGAGACGGTGTGCATGCATCTGTAATGAGCGCTTGATTGTTGCACTGTTGTCAGGACTCTTGCTGTTGTGAAAGCTTTTGAAGAGCATGGGAGTGCGAGTGTCGATGTGGATATGCCTTACATTGCAAGGTTATCAACACATCTGGTGGGTAGTAAGACTTTAGACGACCTGGTCATGATCTCAAGATCATGACTTGTACGTGTCCTGCACCACAAATGTCAATGCACTCCTGGCGTTAGGCATTCCCTGTCGCTTTGCATGCTGATCAAGGGACACAACATCTGCTGGCCTCTTTGGGCGCCAGGTCCCAGGTAGGGTCACTTCCACAGTTGCGCAGCAACGCTTGATCGCCACTCTCATGGATGCGCAGGATGCCAGCGGCGCCGAGCAGGCCGTCGCCCTGGTGCACGAGGAGCTGTTTGCGCGCGTGGCCGCCGCGGCCCGCGAACGGGAGCTTGAGGCGCTTGCGCGCCGTCAGGCGGTGGAGGACAGCGTGTGCGCAGCCCTGGACCACCTGCAGGCCGCGTACCTGCCGCTCGAGGCGCCCCCCGCGGACGTGCACCTGCACGCTTCGTGGCTGCCGGACGTAGAACCTGAGGCGCCACCGCCAGACCCGTGGATGCGCGGCGCTCTCAGAGTCATTGTCAAGCAGGCGGCCACCGTTGAGGACGTCTTGCCAGACACTCCGGTCCGCACAGGCAAGTGCCTCGCTGGAACAGTGAACATCGCTCACCTCCCGGCTCCTATCCCAACCATAAGCAAAGGATCGTTGCCAGCAGCCTGTTCAGAGTGCAGAGACGTTTTCATAGTTGATGAGCTGTCAGGCCACCTCAGCCCTATGTGCCCTGCCGTTAGCGCCAGTGCGGAACCAGGCAGGTGACTGACAAAGTCAAGCCTCGCAGGCAGGCAAGGGCTGCGAGCACCACCGCCTGGGCAGCGCGGACGCCGCACCAGCACAGGGCTGGCGCAGGGCGCGCCGTCGGCAGCCACGCCAGCCGCCGGCAAGCCCAGCGTATCGGCGACTGTTGCGCCCGGCCGGGGGCAGGGCCACACGCGGCAAGTGGCAGCATCTGGTAGCCACGCGCGGCAACGGCTGGGAGCCGGGACTGCCCAGCCCTCTGCCAAGGCCCTGGCAGACGAGCCGGGTCGCAGGCGTGCTGCGCGCGCCAGGTGCTAGGCGCCATGCCAAACAACGCTTAGTGCATATTTCACTGTTATGACCGTTTAACATCATGGGTGAACATCTGGGGCGGTGCTAGCCGGGGTGATGTGCAGGTCGGTCTGAAACTCACAGCTCTTCAGTTGTGACCACTTCAGTAATATGGTCAGCCACCTAGATTGCACTATCAGGCCGGCTTGGTATGCGCAAGTGCAGGGCGCATGCATTACAAAAGGCCCATGCTTATACGCAAGTGTATGTACGTAATTATCCTGCATATGTCTTGGTTCATATCCAAATACCTACACCCAGCACCCAGGAAACCTCGGCTAGGAAGCAAGTTCCCATCCAGACACGCAAACATTTCGCAAACATCTACCCTTGCTCCTAGCAACCATTGCTTCTTCTTGGGTCCCAAGTTAAATAACACATCAGTACAGCTTCATGCATGCAAATCGCTCCTCGCCTTCTGACGACCTCTGCCAGCAGAGGCCGCACCCACAGCCCTACCTAGTGCTGCAAAGTAATGAACATGGGCGCCCTTGCCAGCTGAGGCATTTCCCCCAACATTGCCCGGCAGCAGGCGGACGCACCGTAAGCACAGGGCCCGCCGAGGGGGAACCAGCAGGGCGGGCCCCCGAAATCAGTCTAGGCGGCGGTCAGTGGCAGGCTCAGCTACCTTCGCCAAGCAAAACACTCAGTCTTGAGAAATGGCACGCAGTCGTCCTGACATGGGCGCGCGCGCTGGCTCCAGCCAGCCTCCAGGGCCGGGCGCTGTCGCCCGGTCCGCTCACGGGCGGCGCCCCCATGTCGGCAGGGCCAGCCCCACCCTACGGCACCGGGGTGGCGCTGAGCAGGCACGTGAGCGGCGGCGGCGGCAGCCCCTGCATGGGGCTGCCCCAGCAACAGCTGCCCGGTGCGCACCGCAGGCATGTCGACACCAGCTAATCTGCCCGCCCTTCCAGTGGCACGCGTTGCATCACAGCATGGAGCCATAACGCACCTAGGAGAGCTGGCATGGGCGGCGCAGTGCGTCAGGCTATGCGGCGGTGCCGCAAGAGCCAACAGCAAAGTGTCGCACCCGCCAAAGCCTAAAACGGTCTACCTAGCAACTGCCAGCACGGAGGTGCGCAACTCACTCCCTGCACAGCGAGTACACCTCTTCACCAAAACGCTTGCCTACCCTTCTGCACTTCGACCTGTCATGTTGTCACTTCGTGCTGCTCCTGTCGTCAGATAGAGGTCATAGGAAAAGGTAAAGCGCCTGACACGCCCAGCAAACCCCGCCCATCGGCCCCTAGCAGGTCGGAGCTTGCAGCGCCCCCTGAAGCGCCTGCTGCACACCCGCAAGCTTGTCGCGCGGCACCAGGCCATGGAAACGCCTGATCGAGCACCGACTTGACAAGCGGCAGGACAGCCGTGTGAGGGGACACCGCCGCCCACCGCCCGGGACCGAGTACGCAGTGGCCTGCTGGGCCCCTAAAGAAGACGAGCTAGGACAGATACATGTGACAACCAGTCTTGATGCCCCGGGAAGCACCCCAAGTGAGGTCAAAGGTGGTGCCAAACTTTGGTGTTTTGGTGTCAGAGGGTGACCGGCGGGCGTGGAAGCCCCCAGATGCTGCGCTGCAGCGCACACCAGTACCCATGTCATGCGCATGGATCGCAGGTCAAGAAAAGTCAAGTACAAGTCTGGTTGTCTAGCCGTTCCAGGCGGCTCACACGGGGGCCTCAGTAGGACTACCCCACCCCACCCTACCCCTCCACCCTGCCCGGCTAGCATTCCTCCTGCCACCCAGGCACCTGGCGCCGGAGGGGGGGCGTGAGGGAGCCGCAGCGGCTGCCTCAGGCTGCGGCCACCACGGGCGCAGGGGCCGGAGCGCCGCCCCGGGCATCGATGACCGCCGCCTCCGCGCCCTCCTTCATGTCAGTCAGGAACTGCGCAAAGTAGGGCGTCGTGAAGCGCGCGCGGGCGTATCGGCTGTCCAGGCGGTACTGCCCGCGCGCGAGCTCCTTGGTCTGCGCGCGCGGCGGAGCGGGGCTCGCATGCGGGCTCGCCCGCGGCCACGCCGGGCGCGCGGTGCTGTACTGCCTGCGCTGCTCGCACCCACGCCCTCATACCCTACGTAATGCCCTACAGAGTGCAGAGCAGCATGTGCACTCCGTGTGATGACCGCGCGCCTGCAGCAAGGGGGCGCGTCAACGGCCCTCACTAGCAGCTCAGTGGCCAGGGCGGGGTGAGGGCTGACCGTACAGGGTGCCCTGAGCCCCAGCCCCGCACACTGCCGGGCAGCGCAGGGGGCGGCGGCGCCTGCGCGCAGCGCCTGCGCGTCCACTGGGCGCGCCTGGGTGAGGCTGGTGCGCGCGCCGCGCGCGAGCGCCCACGGCGTGAACGCGCGGCAGAACGCCAGCCAGCGCGCGTCGTCCGGCGCGCCGCAGAGCGGGTCCATCACAAAGCTCCAGCCCTCCGAGCCGCTGCGCGCGCGCGGATTGGTTGGGGTGAGCGGTCAGCCTGCCTGCCGGCGCGAGGCACGCCGCGTCCCGCAGGTGCACAGCAGGCCTGCCAGGGCAACCCCACTCTCCAGCGCCCTGTCTGCGCTGCTGCACGCCAAAGCATGCCCTTCTTGGCATGCCTTGCCACCATGCCCAGTCACGCAACCGCGTGGGCCCTCGCTGCCAATGCGTGCCCTGGCAGCCGCCTGCCGTCCGCAGTCGTCGCCCGCCCGGTTTCCCACCACCTCACAACCCACGCGCCATCATGCTCCTTTATGCCACACCTCTACCCAGCACAGGGGAGTCAATGCCGCCCGCGCGGCGGGCCCGGCAAGGGCCCGCACGCGCACCTGTACGCGCCGGCCGCCAGCCGCGTGCGCGCGCCCTCCCGGTGCACAAAGTAGGTGGCGAACCCGCCGGGCGCAAAGCCGTGCGCGCGCCGGAACGCGCGGGCAAACTCAAGCGCGCCCTCGACCACCTGCACGCCCGGCACGGCCGCACGTCTCAGCAAGCGCCTCAGACATGCCCCTCAAACCGTCAGAGTGTCTTAAGGGTGACACCACCATCACAACTCATACGGCACACTCAGGCAGATCGCCCACTACTGCAAATGCCACACCCACGTCCAAGCGGCGCGCCTCGACAAAATGGCCGACATCGGGGTACTCATAGTACGAGAAGTCCAGGCGCGGCTGCGCCGCGCCAACGGCCGGATAGCAGTTGACGAGCAGGC
>JAABUV010001024.1_pt1 | contig 41343 bp, 51 predicted proteins | sample 5559971 | NCBI WGS metagenome assembly JAABUV01 (sample SAMN10711881, study PRJNA513362) | rock metagenome | isolation source: Antarctica rocks | place: Antarctica: Victoria Land, Knobhead nord | collected 2015-12-19 | reverse complement strand
TTCATGTTGGGCGTGCCCCTGGCGCGCGTCGCGGCGCGCGTGGGCGGGGCGTGCCGGCTGCACCGGCGGTGCGGACTGCGGAGCTTGGCGCACCAGGCAGCCCTGTCACACGCGGCGGCGGCGCAGCTCACGGCGGCGCAGGGCTGGGGCGCCGGCGGGGAGGCGGGAGGCGGGGGTGAGGAGGATGCGGGGCGGGGCGGCGAGGCGGGCGCGGGCGCGCGCGACCGCGGCGCCGCAGCGTCCACGTCAGGCGCGGCCTTGCCGGCGCGCGGCGCGGCGTCAATCGCTTGCACATGAGCTTGCCATGGCCAATTTAGTTCCGCTCCACTCTTTGCCTATAGAGCAGTTGGCGCCTGAGCAGCAGACAGCAACACAGTGCACCCAAAGCCCGCTCTCCCGCGTTGCTGGCTGTAGAGATGTGCCCCACCTCACGCGGGTTTTCGTGTGAAGTGATGTGAAGTGCTGCATTGCACACAGTCTGTGAAAAGCATGCCGAGCTGCGGCGGCACGAGGGCCGGCCATCAGAGCATGCCGAGCTGCGGCGGCACGAGGGCCGGCCGTCAGGGCGGCCGCACGCGGGCGCAGGGCGGCCGCGGTCGCGCGTGCTGGCGCCCGGCGCGGCGGCGGCCGCGGGCGGCCTGGTGCGCCGGCTGCGCGAGGGCGCCGCTGCCGGCGACCACGCCGCGCTGGTCGCGTACCTGCGCGGCCTGGCGCCGTCCGCGCTCGACCAGCAGCTGCGCGCCATGCAGGCGCGCGCGTCCGGCCTGCACGCACAAGTCGCTGCTTAGCTCTGTCACGATGCTGCGCACGGGCACACGCGTGCATCCCACCGTGTGTGCATGGCATCAAGCCCCAGACTTTCCAGGCACTCGCGCTCTGGAACCTGCCCGAAGTCCGCGCTCCCACCCTCTCCACTCGATGCCTATGACGCCTATGCGAGGAATGCATGGCATCGACCACCATGCAGCGCTGGAAGCAGGCATGGAGCTGGTCAGCACCTGCGCATGCGCCGAGCAGCTATGAAGGATTTCAACTCTGAGGACACCTAACCCTAACCCTAACTTACATGTGCGACAGCCTGCACGCGCGCGCAGGTGCTGGAGGGCGTGTCGGGGCCGGAGGAGGTGGCCGACCTGGGGCGGCTGCTGGGCTTCCTGGGCGCCGAGCTGGCCGCCAACCGCAACTTCGAGTTCGCGCAGGCGCTGCTGCGGCTCACGCTGCAGGCGAGCCCGGCGGCGCCCGCGGCGCTTGTATCTGCCAGCGCGCTCCAATAGAGCGCTGTCAAGCGTGCCTGACTCATGTCGTCGCTCCCTGGCGGGTGGGACCGACTGTGACGGTGGACAACCATGCAGGTGCACGGGGAGGCCATCGCGCGGGAGGACGAATTGCGGATAGCCGCTGCGAGCGTGGAGCGGCACGTGCAGAGCACGTGGGGGCGATTAGAAGCTCTGCTGCAGGGCGCGCGGTGCATGGTGGCCTTCTTCGGCAACTGGCAGGCATAAAGCAAGGTGCCTAGTAGGAGTTAGGGGTGGTAGGGCCTGGTGGCGATTTGAACTTCCTGCGATCTTTCGAGCAGACGCCTTCATCTGCCTGGGCGCCTATCGTACACTATCGGCCTGCTGCACCAAGCTACATACACCTGTATGTATGCCTAGCTGGAGGATGCCGGAGGATGGTTAGCCGTATGCGGATCCTGGGCACAGCCTGCTTCGATGCAGCACAGCAGCCTTCTGCAAGCACTGTTGGCAGGCTTGCTGTGCGCCCAGCTCGCCAGCGCGGGCAGAGAGCCTCCCGCGTTTGTCCCACTGAGCTCGAGGAAGAACTCTGTAGCGCAGAATGCCCAGCCGGTGGTACCTGCGCAGGACCTGACACCAGAGTACGACACGTGCTGTGAGCGCACACAGCCTCCCGCCCCGATCAGTGTGCCCGGCGATCGACAGCCATCGGGCCATTTCCTTTGATGTTCAGTGCATGGACTCGGCGAACTTGCTGCGTTTCGTGGCCTGAGCCAGCCTGCTCTGCTGCAGTCGGCAACCACAGCCTCTACGAGGACCAAGGCTGGTTCAAGCTGCCAATCCCGGTCTACCAGAGGGACCGCGCCGCAGCGCTGCAGAACGTGGTTGCACTCCTGCTGAACGGCGGCGCAGCGCAGCCCGCACAGGTGTGAGTCACCTCCTGCGCAGGCAGCTTGGCACCCGCAAGCTCCCCTGACAGCGCATCGCGCTGCGGTCCCACTTTTGTGGGGCTGCGCTTGGTGCCCACGCGAGCGCGTCTGCGCAGGCGGACGCGGCGGCGGCGCTGGACGCCATCTACGCGCGCGGCGTGCGCTTTCAGGCGCCTGACATCGCTCGCTCGCGCAGCCACGCGGGCGACCCCGCGCGCCTGCACCGTGCGTTGGCCAAGCTGCTGCGCGGTGCGCGGGCTGCGGCGCTCCCCCGCCCCTCCTCCCGCCTATGGGGCCCGAACATGCCTCTGGCCGGTCGTTTGCTGTCACCGCGCGGCTCGCAGCCCGCACGCGCTCCCTGCATCATGACTACTTACAGTTGCGTTTGTTTGAATTCGCAGGCGAGCCCATCTCTGTGCTGATCCTTGGCGGCTCGATCGAGGCGGGCGCCGACCTGGCTTCACCCCCAGACTCCTACTTTGTGCGCCCCACTACCCGGCTCCCTTTGCCGGGCTGCCGATGCTGGCAGGCACACTGCGCTCACGTGCCCGCCCTGTCTGATGCCAGCACCGTCCGTCGGCGCAAGATTGACGCAAGGCCAGTAGGCTGCGAGCCTGCTTGGCAGACGCGCTCTGCTCGTTCAAGTCAACAGGGTGTGGGATTGAAGTCCTACTCTCTCTCTGCCGCGGGGCCGCGCAGGGACAGGTGGCGCACTGGCTGAACACGACGTTCCCGCCCAGCCAGGGCCAGCACACCTTCCACAACGGCGGGCGCTCCTCCACGGGCAGCCCCTTCTTCGCCAGGCGCGCCGCCCCCGCGCGGTCGGGGCCTGCTCGGCCAGGGTGTCGGGCACCCGACGCCGCGCGCACAGAAGCTGCGGGGCGGCGGGCGGGTGCATGAGCGTCTTGGCCAGCTGCAAGGCTGCGTCATGCGTTATCGGGGTGTCAGGCAACCATGCGGGTGGGCGTGACACCCCGAGCCCACCCCAGGGGCAGAGGCTGACGGGGGATGCTGCCGCGCAGCTGCCTGCATGACCACGTGCCGGACCCCACGGTTGACCTGGCGCGCCCCAGCCGCCTGCCCCGCGGCCTGGCATGGCTTCCTGTCGTGTGCTGCGCCGCTGGTGCCTGCACCAGAGCCTCTGTGCTCCGCGACATGCGCGTGACGCCGCCCCTGGCGACGCAGGTCCTGCTGCAATTTGACGTGAACGACGGCGTGCGCACGCCCGCGTTCAACAATTCGCACAGGTGGGGGCGCGCTGTGCTGCATGCGCCCCGCGGCCTACCCTGGCTGCGTGCCCACCATGCCGCCAGCACCTTGACAATGCAAGCAGGGGTGGTTGTTCACAGTGCATTGCTGACACAGTACAGCTCAGGCCGCGCTTGTGAATCGGTGCTTCCTCGGCGTCCAAGCCTTGTGGTAAAGCATCCGCAGCTGGAAGAGCTGCAGAGGGCTCGCATGCACCCAAAAGCAGCGCACCGCGCGCGCGCCGCACGCGACAGCCTGCGGTGCACGCCCTCACGGCACTGCGTAGGCGACCACAGAGCCCGGGCGCTGCAGTTGCGGGCGCGGCCGCGCGCAGGCGCGCGCTCGAGGTGCTGATGCGCAAGCTGCTGCAGCTGCCGGCCGCGCCGGCGGTCGTGTACCTGCACTGGTGGAGCCCGACGGCCAACCAGGGCTCGCGCTCGTTCTGGAACCACACCGTGGAGCCCGAGTCGGGCACGCTGGCCGCGTACTACGGCCTGCCCACGCTGACGCTGCGCGACGTGTGGCACCCGCGCTGGGCGGCCAACGAGCGCGGCTTCCTCAGCCGCGACGTCATGTGCTCCGTCAACCACCCCAACTACCTGGGCCACCAGTGCGCGCCGCGCCGGCGCTGCATGTATGCAGGGTTTGTTTTAGGGTCCCAGCGCTCATGCTGGGTTCCGGTCTCCCAGCGCTCGCGCCGGGCTCTGCATGGCTGTGTGGGAAAGCCGCATGCCCCTGATTTGGACACAGAGCGGGGCGAGCGGCCGGCCGCCGCCAAGCCCCGCCGCAGTGGGGCGCCAGCCGACGCGAGCGTGGCTGGGCGTGCGCAGGTACTTCGCCGACCTCATCATCGCGTTGCTCCAGGACCACCTGGCGGCGGCCGCGCTGGTCCCCGGCCTCGGGGCTGCGCCGGGCGCCCCGGCTGCGCTGCCCGAGCCGATGCTGCCGGGGAACCACGAGGCCAACGCCGGCCTGGTGTGCCTGCACGACGAGTCGCTGCACGAGGCGGCAGTGCCCGGCAACGCTTCGGCGCGCCCCTCGCGCGCCCGCGCCGGCCATGCGCAGCCTGGCTGCCAGGGGTTTGGTGTGAGATGTGACAGGATGCTGTACCCAAGTACGCGAGAAGCGCCTGCACTCAAGAAGCACATGCACGCGCCCTTTGTAGGGGCTGCACGCCCTACAAAGCCTAGGCCTAGGCGCCCTATGCTACGCGTGTTTAGCACAGTGACCGTGTGGGCCCATCGGGCCAAGCGACACGATGCTGGGTGTCCGCACACAGCCATGCCGCACCCGCAGGCCCGCTCGCAGCTTCGGCGGGACCCGACGCGCGGCGCGTGCGCAGGCGGGCGGGTTCCAGTGGGTGGACGACCTCACGCACTACGGCGCGCACCGCTGGGGCTGGGCGAGCGAGGCGCCGGGCGACGTCCTGGAGCTGGTGGTGCGCGCGGGCGCCCCAGCCCGGCCGCACCCGCCTCCCGCCCTGGCCGCCAAAGACCGCACTGTGGCATGCAATGCAGTGCCTAAAAGCATGCAGCGGCGTAAGATGGCCGCGCTCTCATTGACAGTGCGCCACCAGCCCGAGCGAGCGGCATACCTGCGCATGTGCGTCATCGGTATGGGGAGGTCTGCGGCGTCCCGCTGCTCTCTATACCAGGCGGCGCCGGGCACGCAGGCGCGCGCGCGCACAGGGGCATGCGGGCGCCACCACGCCGCCGCGCCGCCGTGCGGCACCCTATAACCCTCCGCTTATGCGCCGCGCGGCGGCCGCGCAGGTCGACACGGTCAACCCCAGCGAGCCGCGCAGCAGCGGCTGGCTGAGCCTGGCGGTGGTGATGAGTTATAAGGACATGGGCGCGGCGACGCTGTTGTGCGTCGGCGGCGGCTGCAACTGCACCGCGCAGACCATTGATGCGCTGTGGACCGCCAAGCTGTCTATCAAGGCGCGCCTCGCAGTTCACACCGCGAGCGTGAGCGTGAAGAGGCCGGGCGGGCGCGGTCGGGCGCGGCAGGCCGCACCGCCGACCGCCGCATGGACTCGGAGACCCCGACAAGACGCGCTGTGGCACACCCTGCTTGCTAATCAGCGTCGCTGTATGATAGATGGGCTGGCATGGAAGCCCCCTCCAGCAGCTTACAGGTGTATGTCAGCCGTGTGTCCAGTGGGGCTGCCACATGCGCGAGCCTGAGAGTCAGCTGCATGGCGGCGCATTCGCGCGCCGCCCCGCCCGGCACTGCTTGCATATGTGCGCCTGGATGCCGCCGCACGCGGGACAGGAGCGCCGGCACGTCCGCGCTCACGCAGCCCGACGCCGCATGCGCCCTTGTGCGAGCCTGACCGCTGGCCGCGCGCGCTGCAGGAGTGGTGGCACGTGCGCGTGTCGCCCAGCCCGGCGTGCGCGCTCCGCTTCACCAGCCGCGACACGGGCCGGCCCGGCGGCGCGCGCTTCAAGCTGGATGCGCTGACGGTGCGCCCGGAGAGCGCCATGGAGGGCTTTTTCAGCACCGACAGCCATGGCGGCGTGGTCAACCTGTGGGCGTCCGAGGTGCACCACCTGTACGAGCGCAGCCGCACGGGCCAGTACGGCGGCGCGTGGCAGAGCCCGGGCCGGTAGGGTAGGACGGAGAGGGTCGGAGAGGGTCGGGGAGGGCGGGAGAGGGTCGGAGAGGGAGAGCGGCGCGCCCAGCAATGGGAGAATCATTCTCAGCACTGAGAATCATTTTGGTTAGGCACGGATTCAGCTCCAGTCGCCCTGCCTTGGTATGGCCTCCCCCAGCACATGTAGCGTAGGCGGTATGCCCCTGCGCGCCCTTCTTAAGAGCGGCGAGTATGAGTAGGGCTTTCTAGGGCTTCATAGCAGACACCTCAAGCGCAGCACAGGCCCCGCGGGGGCGCCTGTCTAGACTAGGCCGCCGTCCGGGCCTATGGCAAAGGCGTCCATTTCATTGATTTGCCCGAAGCATCTCGCCTTCTGATGCCACAGCGCTTGCAGTGACCGATTGCGTGTATGTCATCCGAGTGCAGACATACCCTTTTTGGGAGGGTTGAGTAGTGCAGCCACCCTCTGTGTGCCATCGCTGCCGGTTGTTCAACCCCAGCTTGCTTCATGGCAACAGGGCTCTCGCCCTGTCCAGCAGCAAGCTGGGACTGAGCCCGCATTCATGTATATATGCAGAGACCCTCCTGGTGTGCCGGACTGGGGCACTGCCGGCGTGGGTACTTTTCTGGGCATTCCTTTTTTTCATATCGACCTACGCACTGTCACGACACAGGTAGGCAGAGTGAGCCAAGCAGAGATGCCTTTCCGCGGCCGGTTGCATCTAGATTGTCTTGCACCCGCTCTGTGAATGCTCTTGTGCAGTTTCTGCTGTAAAGTGGCTCAGTCGAGAAATTTACTGCACTACTAGCAGCATCCGTTTCCACGACCACACCCAGCTGCATGAGCCAGGTACACCGCAAACAATGACGACGTGTGCTGCAACTGGTATCACCGCACAACATGCCGCTGTACTACGGTTCTGTGCTGAGTAGCGATTGGGCAATGCAGCCGCGCTGTACACACTGGCACTTGTCGACACATGCTGAGGGTAGAAAGGACACGCTGGGCTGGGTTTGCAGAACATGCTGGTCTAGGATTGCAGAACATGCTGGTCTAGGATTGCAGAACACGCTGGGCTAGGTCTGCAGAACACGCTGGACTAGGTAGACCTCTTCAATGGATGAATGAATGCATGTGCCGCTTGCTCATGGCTTGCGCTCCGTGGCGGAAACCTGCTCCTCAAGGCTTGCAAGGGTGTGCGTGCCCGCTGACCAGAAGAGCATTGCGCGGTCCATGGCCCGCTCCAGCGTGCGCGTGCGGTCATCCGCGGCCAGCGTCACGGCTGACTCGTCGGCAGAGGTGCGGCCGCGCAGCCGCAGCGTGTTCTGCGAGGCCGGCGCGGGCGCCGTGAGCTTGGCGGCACTGGTCGGGGCCTCGAGCCCCTGACCCTGGGAGGTGGCATCACCAAGCGCGCACGTGCCCGGCGCGTCGCCCTCGGGCTGGCTCATGCGCCTGGCCATTGAGAGCGCGCTCTGGCTAGGGTATATGACAGGGTCAGCCTCGGGGCTGGGCATGGGCCCGGGGCCCTGGTGGGGCTGCTGGTCGGCGCCTGGGCCCGGCTGCAGATGCTGCGGCAGGATGCTAGAATGCCTCATGGGCGCCCACGCGTCTGAGGGCATGCTGGCCTGGCCGGCTGCCACCCCACCGCTGTCCGCTCCAGCGGCTGGACTGTGCACATCGTGCACGGTCTCTGCGCGCATGCAAACGCGCTTGCTTGCAGTGCAGCGGCCTGCGACCGCCGCGCCTTCCAAGCATTTCACGTGAGAGCGAGCCCTGCGGTCAGCAAAGCCGCCAGGTCACATGCAGGCGCATGGGCACTTGGGCAGGAGCAGCGCCTGCTTTGTGTCGGCTTGACGCCTGACTGTCACCCACCAAAACCTTCAAATTTGGCGCACCCCCGGTCGGCAGCGTCGAGGTTTCTGTGGAAGGCGAGGGAGAGGTGGTGGTGGCGTAGCGGCTGGCAGCGGCGAGCAGCGAGGCCGCATGTGCAGTCGCCCACTCAGCGGCGCGGTGGCCGCCAGCGGCGTCAGCCTGATGACGTATGAAACCAAGTAAGCATGCATGTAGCTCAGGGGTTCCGCCAGCTTGCACAAGGGGGGGCACAACAGAATGCTGCCTGGGGGTTTTTTTTGGGCATTGCCGGGGCCATGTCACTCGGCATGTGACTCGTGAGAGAGGACGTCACCAGTCAAGCAAACAAGGCAGCAGTGCTCCTGCACTGCATGGCCTGCACCGAGGCACATGCCGTCGCGGGCCTCATCGCATGGGACTCGCGACATGTGTGCAGGGCTCGCGCCCATACAAAGACCGCCACTACAAACAGGTGAGTTCGGTCGGCGATACTGCTAGAGGCTTCAGTGCTTGGGGTGCTTGCTTGAGCGTGCCCCGCGCACCAGGCTCCGGTCCTCGTCAGACCCCGTCCCGCGCAGGGCCCCGCGCCAGCCAGCGCCATGCTCGCGGCCAGCGGCCGCCGCCGCAGGCCCGACCTCGGCAGCGCGCGCTGCCAGGGGCTGGAGGGCCAGCGCGAGCGCAGGGCCGAGCGTTGTGGGGCTGCTCGGGGTGTCGGCCTGGCCGCCATGGGTGGCTGCGTGCAGGGCCTGCACAAGGTCGCCGAGCATGGCCAGCCGGCCGGCCGGCAGGTCGACGGGGCTGGCGTGCGGGCCGGCCCCGTCCGCGGCCGCGCCCTGCAGATGCTCCGTGATTTGCGACAGCAGGTCCAGCAGCTGGGGTAGGGTTAGGGCAGCGCGCGGGGCCCCGGCCTGGCCGTTGGGCCCCAAGCAGGGCTCGACCGCGGCCTCGTCGGCGGGTGCGGCGGGCTCGTGCGGACCGCGCTCATCAATGCTGGTGACCTTGCGCCTGGCCCGCGCGCACAGGCGAGGTGGCCTCCGCAGCCGTCGTGTGTTGTCTTGGCTTCCCGCAGAGCTGGGTTGTGGATGTAGCGCGGTGTAATGCTTTTGCCACCGCGCGCACTCGATGCAAATGGGGCAAAGGTTGCTTGCCATCAACACATCAAGTGCATGCACCAAACTCGGAATTGCTGAACCTGCCGGCAGCAGCTGTGCCTGAAAGCTTCCAGCCTGGCATGCCGTTCACAGAGCGTGCACAGCGTCGCGCACACAACACCGCAAGCCGGCATGCATCATCAATCCCGGCTCAGTTCCAATACATGCATATGTCTGTCAGTGGTTGTTGTTCCCGTGGCGAATGCAGTCAGGGACGCAGGGTCTGCGCAGGCAGACAGGGGTACCAGGTCCGGGTAGGTGACTCACCTCAGGCCGGTGAGGCGCCTCGGCGCGGTTGTGGAGCTGTACGGCGCGCTGCGCGCATGGCAGCAGCGCACTGAGATTGGCACTCGTCAGATGCATGCTGTCAGCCTCTCGCCTATCTTACCATCAGAGGCGGTCAGCCGCAAACAAAGCTGCGGCCCCGACAGAGCTCCGGCCTGGGGCTGAGCGCGCGCAACAAGGCGTCCTGCCTCGGCGTGCCTCAACAGCCGGAAACCTGTGGGCTCTGTGGAGCGCTGTGCGTGCATGGAGGAGGATTCTGTGCAGTCTTAAGGTCTGTGCGGATGGCAGCACACCTGCAACCAGGGCACGTGCGTGACGCTCCTGCCGCATGACCTACACCTCATGAGTGTATGCCCACGCTGTGGCTGGATCCTTGTCCATGAGCTGGCCAAGCCCATTTGCCGCCACCATGCCTGTCCTGAGAGCAGCATGCCGCCCGCCACGCCGACCTAACCATGCTACGCCGCTGGCGCAGCTCCAAGTAGCAGCATCAGCAGCTGTGTGTGCGGGCCGGCGCGCCTGATCAAGTTGTTATGCGCGTGCTCGCTCGCGTTGCTGCTGGCGCGCGCGGAGCGCAGGAGCTCGGTCGCGCTGCTGGTGCGCTGCTCCACGCCCAGCATCTGCGTCACCAGGGCGTGCGCCAGGCTGAACGACGCGTTGAGCCCTGCAGCCGCAAAGAGTCCGGGTCAGGCCCGGCCCCCTCAATGTGTCAGCAGTGAAGTGCACGCGTCGCGGTCGTCGCAGTCGTCAAAGTGCGCAGCATCACATGCCTCTCAACTCATTGCACGCTGAGACACGCGTTCATGTTGATGCTGGGCAGGGCGTTGCATACCGTCGCCGGCAAACAGCTCATCGCCGCTGGCCTCCCGCAGCGCGCCGCGCACGGACCAGGCGTGCAGCAGCCCCGCCGGGTACGCAGGCGCGCCCGCGCCCGGCTGGAGCAGGGTGAGCGCAGAGTCAGCGCTGGACGCCCTGGCAGCGGGTGCGGCGTGCGCGCCGGCGGGCAGCAGCGGCATGATGTGCCCGTCCGCGGCCGAGCCGGGCGGCGGGCTCGCGGGGTCCGCGCAGCTGTGTGCAGCGCCCTCGGCACAGCCAGGCGCAGGCATCTCATGCTGTGCCGGCAGAGCCTGCCGCGGCGCAACGCTGTGTGCATGCCTGTCCAGCGCAGCGCGGCGGAAAGCGGGATGTGTCCAGCCCTGCTGTCCAACAGCACTGCTGCATGTGCAGCTGTCCAAGGCTGCGGCCTCATGCGTCACGCCCCAGCCTCGCGCGTCGAGCTGGTGGCTGGTCGCCGGCACATTGGGACAGGGGCGGCATGCGCGCGGCAGGGCAGGGCGCGCCTGCTGCAGCGCCAGCATTACGGCCTGGTAGGCCGCCTGGCAGCGCGGCCCGGCGCCGGCGAGCGCGCCCTGCGCGCCGTGGAAGCCCACGCCCAGCGCCGTGCGGCAGGCCGTCTCGCTGGCGCCCGCGCCGCGCGCCTGGCGCGCGCGGCCTCGGCACTGGGCGCCGGACAGCGCAGCCGTGCACGCAGCCAGCATCTCTGTGCAGGCTGCTGCGCCGGCGCCCGCGCCCTTTCGGTGCCATGGCCGCAAGCGCCGCTCGCCCAGATGCGGGACCCAGCGAGAGAGGCAGTCGATAAAAGCTCGCTCGGCAGCAGTGAGACCGCACAAGATCCAGCTCTGCGAGCACGGGCTGCATGCGCTCTGCTGCAGGTGGGGCCCGCAGCAAAGCGCGCTGCGCAACCGCCTCCGGGGCGCACCGCCGCCAGCTGCATGGGCAGCTGCTCCGGCATGCCGGCCTGGCCTATGAAGGCGATGAGCAGCAGGTGCTGCTCGCGGTCCGACAGCGCGCCCGCGCAGTCTGCCAAGCACTGCCGGCACCTGGGCCGCGCGCGCGCACACGCCTGAGCCCCTGGGGGGCTGCCACGGGCGCCCAGCTGTGCAGTGCGGCGCGAGTGCACAGTCAACGAGCGCACTCGCACCAAGCGGCGCGCAGCATATGCCCAGCAGTGCTCAGCGCTGCTGCGCGAGTCGCCGCGCGCACCGGGCGCAGCCACTGTCCCGGAGCGAGCCGCGGCTCTGGACTGCGCCGAGGCCGGGCGGCCCGCCAGCGCTCGGGGCGCTGGCGGACGCTGCAGGGTGCTCGGGGAGCACCTGCAGGCAATGCAAGGCATGCGATCACGCACGGCGCGCGGTGCGCGCAGCGACGGAGGCGTGCGCGGAGAGCACCTGTGCCGCGCGCAGCCGGTCGATGGCGGCCTGCGCAACAGCATGGCCCGTCCTGCGCGGCGCGCAGAGCACGGGCTTCGCCCCGGCCAGGCCTCTGCGCGCGAGTCCGCAAAGGAGCGCACTGAGGGCGGCCGGGCGCACTCTGCGACGTGCTCCAGGCAGCCCTGAATCTGTCCTGGCGTGCAGCCGGAGGCGCTGCACGCGCGCGCAAGCTCTGCGCGGCAAGGCAGCCGCACATGTCGAGCGCCCGCCACCGCGAAGCCGCGTTTTGACAGAAACGAGGAGGTGCGCGGGAGCCGCGCCCGGCAGCGCCTCCCAGTGCTGCGTGCACGCGGCTATGAAGAGGCGGATGAGGGCTCGCTCGCCATCGAGCAGGCCGGGCATCGCCAGCCGCGCGGGGAAGTGTCAATTGGGCGAAGCGCGTCAAAGTCCGAGGTGTTTCAGAGTGTGCCTCAGCGTGCTGCTCTTTCCACACCACAAGGGCACCGGGCTGTTGCGTGTTTAGCCCGTGCTCAAGCTTGCCGGACAGCTGATACACGTCTCGCAAGCTCTGCGCGGCCGACTGCGCTTTGGAGCCACACGCGAGCTCTTGTCGGCGGCAGCAGCTTGAGCAGCGAGCCGGCGGCTGTCGCGATGAACCAACCTCAACTTTCGATTCGATTTCGAGTTCAAAACCTCGGGCGGGATAGGGCAGCTACACAGCATGCGCAGCATGGCTCAGCAATGCATGGCAGCCCACGCCCTGCCGACCGAGGCACTGCATGCAGCGCCTGGTGCGCTCCTCCGCAGTGCACTCCTCCACACAGCGCGCCTGCACTCATGCTTCATCAGCTTGTTGCACCTGCAGGGGCACCGCTGCAGGCAGCTTGCCGCGGGGCTTCCTAAGGAAGCCTTCCTTCAATGCTTTGCAGGCCACCCCTGCATAGCCGTGCCGAGTCACCCGCATTGATTGGCCCTTTTTAAAGTAAGCAGTGCGTACCTACCTGCCTTGCTTTGCTAATGAATGCTATCCCACAGCGGCCTGTTATCTGTGCTTAGTAATGTGCACTGCTAGTTGAGTTGAGTTGAGATGCATGAATGCCTGCGTTCAAGGCTTGGGCTGGTGGGGCTAGACAGAGGTAAGAACAGGGTACGCACTGCTGCCCAATGTGTTGGGTTGTCGCATCTGACCACTGATGGGTTGTCACCCATCGGCTGTTGGGGCTGAGAAGTTACGGGTTACAGACCCCCAGTCCCCACTCCGCCACTGCTGCAGCGGCTGCCGCCTGCTCCTCCTTCCCTCATTGGGACTCCCTGGACACAATGCAGGGGTGTCCCAACGTATTTGCAACAACCTCCTAGGTCTGCGGGGCCCGACCCGCCGGGCCGCCCGCCTCCCCCAGGCCTGGGTGGTTGTGCGAGCCCGCTGACAGCAGCTGCACCGCATGGTCCATGGCGCGCTCCAGCGTGCGCGTGCGGTCGCTCGCGGCCAGGTGCGTGTCGGACTCCTCGGCGGCCGTGCCGCCGCGCCGCGGGCGCAGCCGCAGCGTGCGCGCCCGCGCCCGCGCCGGCCGCGCAGCGCCCGGCGCGCCGGCCGGGGCCGCGCGCGCCTCGCTCCCGGGGGCGCCCGGCTCGTCCAGGCAACCGCGCGCGCCGGCGTCGCGCTCGAGCGCGGCGGCCGCCGGCGCGGGCGGGCCTCTGGAGGCGCGGGGCCCCGAGCGCTCGTGCCCTGGGGCCTCGGCGGGGCCGGGCGTGGCGGGGCCGGTCGCGGGGCTGGCGGCTCGCGCAAGGTCTGCGGGGGCGAGGAGGCCCGGCACCAGGTCGCCCAGGAACCCTCCCGGCAGGTCCAGGGCGCCCGCGTGCGCCGGGTCCGCGGCCGCGTCGCGCGCGTCCTCCGTCGCCTTCTCCGCGACCTGCAGGAGCTGCCTCCAGGTGACCATGTGAGGGTTTCAAGACCCTGAGTATGACCCTATTTTCGTACCACCTTTCTTTTAAATGTCAGACGCATGTCAGGCGCAGGGGCATTCCTCACAGAGGCAGCCGCGACCTGCGAGAGCAGGGCCAGCAGCTGGCGGCCGGCGGCGCCCGGGCTCCCGGCGCGCCCGCCGGCCTCCGCCGGGGCGTCTGCGTCCGCCAAGCGGCCGCCGGCGCCCGCGGCGTGCCAGGGCGGCTCGTGCTCGGCAACTCTGATGCTCTCTCGCCTGCGGCGCGCGTGAGGCGCCCGCCGCGCATGCGCTGCATCCCAGTGAAGGGATTGCTGCCAGGCGCATACTCATTCAGAGTCTCCCGGCGCCCAGCAGGCATGCGACAGCCCTGGCCCAGCAGCTGGCCGCCGTGCAAGCCTACCAAGCCCAGCGCACAGGGGCGCGGGCCAGGGGCGGGACGCACGGGGCGGCAGGGGCGCCCGGCTGGGGCGGCAGGGCCGCGCCTGGGCGCCGGGGTCGGGTACTCGCTGAGGCTGGTGAGGCGCCTGAGCACGCTCGCGCCCTCGAAGGGCGCGCTGCGCGTGGGCGCAGCGGCCACTCGCTCTGGGCGACGCGCGGCGCACGTTACAAGTAAACAGTCCGCTAGGAATCAAGCCAGCAGCCCAGCTCACGCGCATGCAGACCACGGCGAAGTGCATGCTGAGCAGGCCCCCACCCGGTGCATCTGACATCCCTGAGGCTGTGAGCCCGCTGCCTGCATAGTGCGGGCCTGATGACGCACGGCTAAGCACATGTAATTGGTTCAACAACCCTGCTCCCTGTGAGGGCATGTGCCTATGGCTATGCCGTCTGAGCAAAGTACGCTTTCACGCTGCGCTGCGAGTTGAGCACAAGCGCGCCATGCGGCCGCAATACCCGCAGCGCCACCGGCGCCGCCGAGATGGGCCAGCCCTGCACAGCACGAGCGCGGCCCAGCGCGCCTGGGCATGCCGTGGTGCGCATGCTCGCTCACGCTGCTGCTGGCGCGCGCGGAGCGCAGGCGCTCGGTCGCGCTGCTGGTGCGCTGGTAAGCGCCCAGCATCTGCGTCACGCTGACCATCGCGTCCGCCAGGCTGTGCGACGCACCCAGGCCTGCGGCGGCGCGCGCGCTCGGTGCTTGCAACCCTATAACCCTATAGATTTTATCACTACCCTAACCTCCCGCGCATGCTGGGCCGGCGCCCTGGCGCTCGTCTGGCACTTTCTGGGGGCGCCGCCACGCCAGCAACCTGCCCGGCGCCCGCCGCCGCGGAGCAGGGTGCCGCCCGCAAGACCTGGCTGGCGGCTCAGGTTACCAGCGTGGACGCGCGCCAGCACGCACACTGCAACCCCGTTCGCATTGCTTGGAAGCAACACACAGTCCGCCGGGCTGCGGGACCCTCGCGCAGGATGCCTGTCCTGAGCAGGGAGCTGCCGCGCTCCCTGCCCAACACACCTCAAGCCTACAGGCCGGTCAGCCAGGACGCCCCAAGCAGGGCCCGAGTCACGCGAGGCGCGCGCGCGTCGCCGGCAAAGAGCTGCACCCTACCAGCCTTCCATGGCACCGCAGTTGCAGGTCGGGGGGGGCGCCGCGCACCGTCGCCCGGAGCGTGCTCCTCGCCGCTGGCCTCCCGCAGCGAGGCGCGCATGAACCAGCTGCTGCGCGGCAGGCCCGCCGGGTGCGCGGGCGCATCCGCATCCGGCTGCGGCGCCGGGCGCTCGGGACCGGGGCCGGTGCTGAAGGGCCGCGCGGCGGCCGCGGCAAACGCGCTGGCGGCCGCCGGCGGGGGCGCCGGCGATCCCTCGGCGCCGAATTCTGGGCTGGCCGCATCCGTGGGGCCGCTCGCGGCGCAGTCTGGCGAGCCAGGCGGCGGCGCATCCTGTTGCGCCCGCAGGGCCTGCCGCAGCGCGCGCCCCCCGACTTTGCGCCGGCGCAGCTCGGCGCGGGAGCCGTGCAGGCTGGAGTGCCACAGCAGGGCGTGGCAGAGCCGGCCGCTGTTCCTTTTTGCCAGACATATGGGATCCGCCTGCTTGCGAGGCAGCTAGTAGCCGGATGTGCATTTCCTAGGCAGCAAAATTTGCGCAACTGCAGGCAATGCTGCGCTGGCCGCCGCCCAAGCAAATGCCAAACTTGCCAGACGCAGCCGGGTGGATCGCTGGGTAAGACGGCATTCTCAGCATCAGGCCATGTGCGGCTGCCGGCAGCGCTCGGCGGGCCATGGCCCGGCAGCGCCGCCAGGCAAGCAGGGTGCGGCCGGGACAGAAGCGCTAGGGGGTGAGCGGGCCGGGGGCGCGCCCGCTCCAGTGCCAGCATGGCCGCCTTGTAGGCCGCGCTGCTGCGCGGCGGCGCGGCGCCGGGCGGCTCGCCGGCGGGCGCGCCCTGCGCGCCGCGGAAGCCCGCGCGCAGCGCGCCGCGGCAGGCCGCCTCGCTGGCGCCCGCGCGCAGCGCCTGGGCGCGCGCGCGACACGCTCAGCGCCAGAGGCGCGCGACGCCCGTGCGCGCGCAGGGCCCCGCTCGCCCTCAAAGTCAGGACGAGATCGAGGAACCTTTGGAGCGTAAATTCTGCACCAAACTGGGCAGGGGCGCACCGCTGCCAGCTGCGCGGGCAGCTGCTCCGGCATGCCCGCCTGGCCCATGAACGCCACGAGCAGCAGGTGCTGCTCGCGGTCTGACAGCGCGCTTGCGCACTTCGCCGCGTGCCGCCGGCCCCTGCGCGGCAGCCCCGGACGCCCATCAAGCGGCGGCCAGGGGCGAGCGGGTGCGGGTGTTGCCAGACCGTCTGGCAAGACCGTCTGGCCCAGACGCGACTCGTCGGTAACAACATAAATTGCACAGCGCATGGCAGCGCGCGAGGCGGCGTGCGCCAGTGCGGGGCGCAGCAGCGGGCGCGGCGGCCAGCCGTGCCGGTGGGGCGGCGGGCGCGCCGCTCACTTACCGGGTGCGGCCGCTGCGCTCAAGAGCACTGCCCGCCGCGGTCGCGCCGCGGCCAGGCGCCTCGCCGCTGCTCACGGCATCGGGCGCCGCTGGCGATGACTCGGGGAGCACCTGCGCAGGCAGGGCGCCTGACTGCACACAGGCCAGGCGCGATCAGGGCTGGGGTCACACGCGCGCTGCGCACCTGCGCGGCTCGCAGCCGCTTGACGGCCGCCTGCGCCACAGCGCGTCCCGCCCTGCGGCGCGCAGAGCTTTGGTGCGGCCCTGGGCCGCGGGCTGCGCGGCGCAGACTGGCAGGGAGCACACAGTGCCGACGAGCGGCCCGGGCGCGCACTCTGTGACGTGCTCCAGGCAGCCTTGAATCTGCGCTGGCGTGCCTCCGGCGGCGCTGCACGCGCGCGCAAGCTCTGCGGTGCGTCCGCACTGCCTGGGCATTCAATGATTGGGCGCAGGGGTTCCCCGTGTGTTTATGTGTAATTCGAATAGCCGTGCCTGGCAACGCCTCCCAGCGGTGCCGACACGCGGCCATGAACAGGCGGGCACGGGCTTGCTCGGCCTCCGGCAGGCCGGTGTGCTCGGCCTCGAGCAGGCCGGTATGATGTTCTGACTCCGTTCCAGGACAGGGCCCATCTCCGGACAGCGGCGCCGACTGCATGTCGTGGGAATCAGCCCGTGCGGCCTGGCCACTTCAAAGTGGCGTAAGGGCAGCTTGAAAGAGCCTTCTACAGCAAATTTGGAAGGTAGGCCTAACCTTCGCTAGGGTGCGGATCTAGGCAGTCGCGTTACATCAGCATCAGCAAAGCTGCATGCAGCGCTGTTTCCAGCAGTTCGGCGGGCTCAACACTAACATGGCAAAGTGCACTATCCTGAGACCAACAACGCCCGTCAATCCAGCTGCCACGAAGGAGCACAGCCGCACAACGAGCCGCCAGCCTTTGGGCGCCAGCTGACCACTAGTCCGCGCAGCAGCCCGGGCCTCTCACAGCCCAGGCATGCGCCGCAGGTGCATGCATGCGCATTGAACGCGCCATCCCGCGAGATGCAGCCGGCGTCTAGCTGCCAGCCCCAGCTGCATCTGCCCAGAAGCGCGCGGGTGCGCCCGGCGCGTGCTACACGCAGCCGCACACAAAGGCGCCCGTATCAGAGCACTGGCCAATGACCCTGCCCGCGCCGCTGCCGCTCTGGCCCGCGCCCGCGCCGCCGCCCCAGCTGCCGCTCAGCCCGCCGCCCGCGCCCTGCCCGCCGGACGCGCCGCCGTACAGGATCCCCAGGTCCCCCAGGCCCTGCGCGCCGGGCGTGTCCAGCTGGCCGCCCCAACCGTCGCCGCCGTCCAGCAGCGCGCGGCGCGAGCGCTCGCCGGAGCCGCGCGCGCCGCCCGGCGCGCTCGGGCCCGCCTGGCTGTCCTCGCCGCGGTCCTCGCCGGGCTTGCCGATGGTCGTGGGCGGCGGCGCGGCGCTGCTGCCCCAGGACGCGCCGGGCGGGCTCGGCTTGGGCGCCGGCGCGGGCGCCGGGCTCGGCGCGCGCTGGCACCGCCCGCCGTCGCCGTCTGTCTTGACGCAGACTTCGCCCTGCGCGCAGGCGCCGCCGCCGGCGGCGGCGCAGGTGCAGCACGACACGCCGCCGGGGGCGCGCGCCGGCGCCTGGTGGCCGCATGCAAAGCAGTGCGCGCCGCCGCTCGAGACGTAGCAGCGCATCGGCGCGTCGTAGCCGAACGCATCGCACTGCGCCGCGCGTCAGCAGTGAACATCAGACTGTATGCGCGCGCAAACACGGGCGCCTGGCGGTCGCTCACGACGCAGTGCATGGTGTCCTGGACGCCGAGCAAGCACAAGCGATTGCGGTGGCTGCGCTGGCTTGCAGTGGCAATGGAGCACCGGGATGCAAGCGCCTCGCCAACACTGCAGGCCAGGACAGATGCAGTGCCAGAGCCCCCCCCTGCTAATGTGACGTTGCCTGCCACCACTTCCTGGCGCACCGTGGGCGGCGGAGGCGGCAGGCTCGGCGCCGGGGCGGGGGCCCTGCGGCTCGCAGGGCCCGGCGCGGGCGCCAGGGCGGGGACGGTGTGTGCGGCGGGCGCGGGCGCGTTGTGGGCCGCGCTCGCAGGCGCCGGGGCGGGGACAGCATGCATGGCGGGCCCCGGCGCCGTCGCGGCCGGCGCATGCGCTGGCGCAGGCGCATGGGACGTCGAGCCTGCCGGCGCGGGGGCTGGGGCGGAGTGCATGACCACCGGCGCGGGCGCCACCGGCGAGGGGGCAGGCGCGGGCGCCACTGGCCCCGGCACAGGCGCGGGCACAGGCGCCGGCGCCGGCGCGTGGGGCGCCGCGCTGGCGGGCACCGGGGCGGCGGCGGCGACGGCGGCGGGCGCCGGCGCCGGGGCGGCGACCGGCACGGGCGCGGGTGCGGGCGCAGCGGGTGCGGGCACGAGCGCGCATGCGGCCGAGAGCAGTGGCGCAACCTGCGCGGACGGGAGGTCCAGCAGGTGGGGAGGCTGAGTTAGCCAAAGGCGAAATGAGCACAGGCTGGCACGGCTCAGGATGATGTCAGACCGGGCGCGCGCGCCGGGCTGCTGGTGGCAGCATGCTCCCAGGCAGGCTATGTGAGCTCGCAGGGCAGCAGCAGCGCGCAGGGGCCGCCGGGCGGCAGCATACGGGGCAGGCGAAGCTCGCATGGCCACAGCTACCGCTGGCACCATTGTACGGGCTGAGAGCTAAGCAGGCAGCCACTTTCGCGGGCTGCAGTGCACTGCGGGTTGCATGCATGACCCCACCATGTTTAGGCGCGCGAGCCAAGGGAGGGGACCGCTAACAACGTACGGCAATGTATGCGCTGTTGGAGCTCGCGTCGCCGAACCAGGTCACGGATGCGGCGCCCGGGCCGGGGACGGGCGACCACGTCGCCGACGGGGCCGCCGGCACGCTGCCGATGGTGAGGCAGATGTCATGGCCCGACCTGCCGCGCCCGGGATGCGCGGTGCAAGCGCCGGGCAAGGCGCCCCATGGGCAGAGCTCTACTCATAACCAAAAGGGCAGGCGACGGCGCCTTGATGGGCAGGCCGTGCCGCGTCGCAGGGCACGATAGCTGGCAGCGACGGGACACATAACGTCGGCGTCGCGGCACGCTGCCCTGCATCAGCGTATGCATGCGCAAGGTACTTCGGCGCATACGCTCGTGTGCGCACACGCACAACATGCAAGCTGCATGGCTTGAGGCTGGCGCACACGCTGACACAAATCCTGTGGCTCCCGAGCGCGCGTACGGGCACGGTGAACAGCCACAGCGCCGCACGCTTTCGTGTGCGAGTGCACGCCACGTGCGTGTGCGGCATGCATGCGCTGCGGGAGCGCACGAGCGGTCGTCGCAGCCGCAGCCGCCGGCCTGCACGCTGGGGTCGAGGTAGCTGGCGCCCGGCGCGTCAATGGACCCCGGGTCGGTCGCGTGCAGCATGCCGTATGCGTACTGCGCTGAGGCGCACACCGTTGCCTGCACCGCTGCGCGCAGGCGCCGCCCGCCTCAGGCGCGGCTCGGCGCTGCCATCTGGGAGGCGCACTTTTGCCGGGCTCGCGCGGCGGGCCTGAGCAGCCTTGTGCCCTGCCTCGGGCAGACTATGGACCCCGCACAGGGCGAGGAGGAGCCGTGCTTGCCACGATGCATGCAGTGCTAAATGGCCCAGATGCGCGCCAGTCGGGGCGGCCGGCAGGTCCGCACCGCCGGCCACCTTGTGCCGCTGCTGCGCACGAGGCGGGGTTACGGCCGGCGCACCGATGTAGATGGGCGCGGCCGAGCAGGCGGCAGCCGGCACCGCACGCGTGTACGTCGCGCAGTTTGCGCTGACGCGGATGCTGTCGTACCTGCGCGGGAGCAGCGCGCGACGAGGTCAAGGCAGGGCTAGATCCCCTGCCCGCATGCGCCTGCATGCGCCCGTCTCAAGCAGCCCAGTGACGGCGGGCGCAAGGGCGGCACTGGATGGACGAACAGCGCGGCGCGGCGCCGAGCACGCTGACCCTGCACACCTTGCCTGCAGGTAAGCAGGCTCACGGAGGCTCCATGATGTCTGCGGTGCGCCATGCCGCTCTGGCTTTACCATTTGCATCCATATAGCAGTGGTGTCTGGTCAGGGCAGGGCCGCACCCCAGGGCGCCATCCGTCTGCTTGGCCGCCGTGCCGTCTGCGAGCGGCGGCGTGGCGCTCACGTATGCCTGCTCGCAGCCCGCGCTTGCATCGCTTCACCGCAGTGAGCACAGGCAAGAAGGACCTGAAGCTAGCTTGCCTCTGCCTTGCAGGGCGTGATGTGAGCATCGCACATCAGACACGATTTGCTCCGGTATAAGAGGCGCGTGTGCGTTCTGCGGCGCCGCGATACCCCGTTCCCAATGAATGGCACCAGGCGCTCTGGATGAGTCGGCAGTGCTGGTTCAGAAGCATGCCTGTTGTCTGACGAGTCCCAGGTGCGCTCTACACTCCTGGGTGGCTAGCCCCGCAGGTACATGCAGGTTGCTCATGAGCCATGGCGGGGCGCGCGCCGAGAACTTGCCGCCCGGCCCGACTATGGTGCCGTTCGGCAGCTGCAGCGTGAGCGTGACGCTGGTGACGCCGGCCGTGCTCGTGTCCAGCGCGATGTACAGGCTGCCTGCTGCAGGCCGGGGCCGGGTGTTCTGTTGCTGATCATGGGCCGTGTAGACCAGGGCTTACGCAGGTGTGTGGGAAAAGTTGCGGGTGCAGGAGGCTGCGCCACGAGCCGCGAGCCTGTTGTGATGCTGCTCGACAGCCAGATCAGCCACCACGCCATCAAGCCCTCCTCACAGGTGTGGTGTGGGCCAGGGAGGCGTTTGTGCTGCCGCGCACGGAGCAGGCGCGCGAGTAGGCCGCTCAGGCGCCCGTGGCCGCCAAGAAGTGCACACGACCAGGAGCAGGGCGAGAGGCCATGCCAGGGCTGGACCACTTGCGCACCGGCGGGCGCCGGCGGGCCGCCGGGCTGGATCGGGAAGAGCGGCAGGGCGGCGGCCGGGTCGCCCGGGGGCGCGCAGGCGGGGCACCCGGGGGCCACGCAGGGGAAGGCGCCGGGCAGGGCGCTGGTGGCGGCGGACGTGCACGGCACCACCGTCGGGCAGGCCATGCCCAGGCTGCTGTCACAGGAGCCGGGGTTCACGCAGTAGCTGCGTGAGCGGCGGCGCTGTCAGGCGCCTGATCGTGTGGGCACCGGCTGCGGCGATCTGGCCCACCCTCTGCGCTGCTGCAGCAAGGCCCGGGGTGCGCACTTGGCCGCCGAGTACGGCGTGCTGGTCTGCGTCGCCACGTACTTTGAGTCGCAGCTGCCCCAGCCCCTTGCCCCGCCAAACAGGCAAAGGTCCGAAAGGGCACAGATCACGTAGACGCTCATCCTGGCCATGCTGTTCGGGCAGGCTGGTTTCTTGGTGCGGTGCTCGCTGTCAAGGTGCCGCCGGCTGCCGTCGTCAGATCCAAAACAGCGAGCATAGCCTTTCGTACATTTACAGTTTACTAATCGCAGGAGTTTAGTCACGTCGCGTGAGTCTCACACTCTGCCTGGGCCGACCACCCCGGGGACAGCTGCGCAGTGAGATCGGCCGCCCGTCCAGCGCACCAGGCAGAACGTGCAATGGTTGCCGTGACAATCCTGCTCGCGGGCCTGGCCGTCCTGGCCGCGCTGTACTCGGGGAAGCTGTGGACGTATGTGCGCGCCGCGTGGATGCTGCGCGCCTTCCCGGGGCCGCCGCCCGCCAGCCTGCTTGCCGGTCACGTGCCGCTGCTCAACCGGCCCGACGCGCCGGCGCACCGCGTTGTGAAGCAGCTCAGCGAGCAGTACCGCGGCATCTTCCGCCTGCGGCTGCTCTGGCGCCAGGCATGCGGCCCGCGGCGGGCCGCATGCGGCGGGGGGCGGGGTTGGCGAGCGCGGGCGCAGCTTCCCGGCCTCGTCTCGCAACTTCCCGCGGACGCAGCATGTGTTGAGACTGCACTGGGAGGGCCGCCGCACCTGGCAATGCACCCAGGCAGCTACTGAAGCCTGCCGCGGTCTGCGCCGCAGGCCATCTACGTCACAGACCCGTTCCTGCTGCAAGAGGTGTTTGCCGCGGAGCGGGCGGGCTACATCGAGAAGCCTGTCATGCAGCTCATCCGGCCCAGGGGCAAGACGAGTGAGCGGAACGTGTTCAGGTGCGGCGGCGCGAGCGCGCAATCTGCCCGTCTCTGCGAGCGCCTGTCATGCTTTCGGCTCATGAACGTCCCTCTGCTGTCCAGCGCCATCAGCACGACCACTGACCGCCGGTGCTCCCGGGCAGTGAGTTGTCCGGCAACTACAAGTGGCGGCTCGTGCGGAAGGCAGTTGCACCGGCGTTTTCGACCGCCAACCTCAAGTGAGGCGCTCCCTAATTTTGGTCGGCTGCAAACCTGTTTGCGGCGCTGGTCTGAGTGTGCTGCTGAATGATATGGTGTCCTGGCTCAGACTGACTGACTGCATTGCAGGGCTTTCCACCACCACATCTGCACAGTGGTCCAGAACCTCATCAACGGCATTGCGGCGCGTGGGCCGGGCGAAGCACTTGACATCTCCAACATCGCACAGGCGCGCCCAGCCAGTGCGCTCATTCATGATACGCTGCAATATGCCAGCAGCTTGCCGTCGGGCCGAGCTGGTGGTCTGGCTTGTGCGTCACGGGGCGCGCATGCCTGTGGTTTCCTGCTCTATTTGATTGGGCAGGGCTGCTACATGCATGCAAATATGGTGCTAAGGAATAGTGTGCAAGTGCAGCGCGAGTCGTTCGACGTCATTGGGCGCGTGGGCTTTGATCACGACTTTGGCGTCAGCAGGCGCGCGGCCCTTGCTATGAGCAGGGCGCATGGGGCGCGCGTGTCTGTAGGCGCGGTCTGCGGTGCCTGAGCATGTCTGTTCAAGAGTGCGAGCGCTTGCGTTTGGCTTGGGTCCCAGACGGGCCTGGGAAATGAGGCACTGGTGAGCGTCCAGTGTGATCTCTTAGAGGTCACACTGCATGTTTGGCTTTTGGTTGTGTTCCCCAGTGTGCGCATGAGTGGCAGCTACTTTGAACAAGCTGGTTCTGAAAGGCAAGCGTACCAAGTGGGTCTGGATAGCCAAGCAATGTGAATAGGTTCAGATGACTGCACATTGTTATGGTCTTCATGCATGCCCCACCACTCTGACATTGCGCATGCGAATGATGTAGAATGCTGTGAGGGTGCTGGCAGTGCATGAGACCTGCCTCAACCCCAAAACAGTTGGCAGGTTTCTGACAGTCTGCGGCTCGGCTGCCCAGGCGCATCGATGTGTCGGCGTCCTTCGGCGGCGAGCCGGACGTGTTCGACGTGTTCAAGACGCTGCTGGGCGAGGCCGGCAAGCGCTTCAACAACCCGCTGCGCTTCCTGGGCCACAGGAGGGTGCGCGCCCGACCCAGCGCAGCCCTGGGCCCTGTCGTGATTGAGGCGCTACTGGGGTGGACTGGCGAGCGCTGCGCTTAGATGGTCCCCTGCGCTCTCTGGGGCGTGGCGAAGCTATGACCGTGTGCCGGCGCCGGTCCCGTGGCGCGCCGGCCCCGCCCTGGCTGCTCACCAGGGGCCCTGCTGTGGCTCAGGCAGGGTGGATCGACGGGCGCTGCTCCCTGTGCGTGGCGGCTCACCTCGAGCATGGCCTGGGCATGCCTGCACACAGTGCGGGATGCGTGTGTCTGAAGTGCACTCCATCCTGTACGGCGGTAATCAAGGATTGGTCAAGCTGTATGCCCAATCACCTGCTGGTTGAAGTTGGCGTGCCGCGCAGGAGGCGAGCAAGGGCGAGTGGGCTTCCGGGCGCATCCTGCAGATGTCGCGCCAGCTGATGGAGGAGTGCCGCGCGAGCACGAACCTCGACGAGCGCTCCATCGCGGTGCGCCGCGCCGCGCGCGCAGCGCAGACGGCCCGCTCGTTTCATGCGTTTGGGCGTTGGGCGCACAGGGGCGAGCTAGGCCGGCAGCGTGACTAACCTCTGGCAGCGCATGCCTCTGCGGCGCCAGCTTCCCGCCTTCTTCAGTGTGCGCAGATAGGTAGAGGGGTTGTCCAAAGGACGGGTAAGCCGCCGCGCCGCCTCCATGCGCTCGTGGACTAAACTGAGCGGCCCGGGGCGCGTCGCGTGCGCAGGCGCACCTGCTGCGCGTCGTGGACCCGGTGACGCAGCGGCCGCTGAGCATGGACCGCCTGGAGGACGAGGCGTCCATCATGTTCATCGCCGGTGCGCCCGGCGTTGCATGCCCCTTCGCGCCGCCGGCCGTGGCCAGGGAGTTGCCTGCCATCCTGCTGGTATTGTGCTGCATGGCTGTGCTCATTATTCCCCAGTGAAGGAAAGCTGGTGTGGTGTGGGAGCTACAGTGCGTCATCCTGTCTTACATAAACTCTCTGGAGGACAAAGCATGCATTGCTTTCAGTCGCCGTGCCTCTGGCTGTGCAGTGCCTCTGCCTGCGCACTTGCCGCAATGGTATGAGCCCTCGTCCCCTGGGCTAGCGCCCTGCTTGCCTGCCGTTGCAACCTGCTGCTGTTCAACGCAGGCTCGGAGACGACCGGCTACAGCATCGCCTGGACGCTCTACCTGCTGGCCAAGCACCCAGCCGCGCTGGCCGCGCTGGAGAAGGAGCTGGACGGCGCGGGCCTGCTCGCGACGCCCGCGCGCCCGCACCCGCGGCCGTTCGCGTTCGCCGACATCAGCCGCCTGCGGTACCTGGATGCGGTGCTCAAGGCGCGCGTGCTGACCCAAACCCTATGTTTGGTGTTTGCCACCGCGCGCGCGTGCCTGGTGCTGCGGGTGTTGCCAGAGACTGAAGAGACTAATGGAGACAGGCAGCAGTGTCATTTGCTTCCCCATGCTCAACAATCGTAGTGCGCCTGGTACAGTGTCAACTGTCATGGCACAGGTCTGCAATTATGACGCGCATCGGTATGCTGTCAACCTGGGCTGCTGCTGCTGCCCAGGAGTCGATGCGGCTGCGGCCGGTGGTCGCGGGCGGCATGCTGCGCGTCGTGGCGCGCGACGTGCGCCTGTCCAATGGGCTGGTGCTGCCGCGCGGCGCGACTATCACCGGCTCCAACCTGGCGGTGCTGAACAACCCGCACTCCTGGGACGCGCCCGAGCGCTTCATGCCGGTGCGGACGCATGCACGCCCCTTGTTCGCAGTGTCCGCGATTGTAGAATGCGGCTCTGTCTGGCCCGAAGTGGACGTGCGTAAGCGCTCAAAAGCGCGATGCAACTTTACCATATGCACAGTTCAATTTGAAGGCAGTGCTGTAAGGCTAACAGGCAGGACTGCTCTGACTATGCACTACTGTCTGCTTAGCATGTTGTCATCTGTGTCACAAGGTTCTCTGTCAGGGACCTCCGGTTGTTTGTGTTGCTGCAAGCCTGTGCATGTCCCTGATGCTTCTACCCAGTACTTCTTTGTACTCTGACGATTGCACATTGCGGGGTGCTGTCGCGGCTTCTCAGCCATGCTTCTTGATTAGAGGTCGCTTGTTTACATCATGCAACCTCGCGCATGCGTGCTGCACCATTACACTGAAGCTTTCTATCCGGAGTCAGGAGCGCTTCGAGAACCAGGAGGCGGTGTACGTCGAGCGCAGCGCGCCCACGGCGGAAGCGTGCGCGCGCCCCGACGCCGGGCAGGGCGGCCTGGACGACGGCGTACCCGACTTCAAGGGCTCCGCGACCAAGGTGCGGCGCCGCGGTCAGGGGCCAGGGCCATGCAGGAGGTCTAGTTGTTGGCTCCTGAGTCCGCGGTGGGCTCTAAGACCATGTGTTTTGGGAGTACGTAAAGGGCGGCGCATCAGCGAGGCATTCTGCCACTGTGCTTTTCAGGTGCCCCCTATGAGTTGCTCTGCCAAACAAGGCGTCAGGTTGCATGGGCACTGAGAACGTAAAAGCTTGATGCATGGTCTGGAATATTTGCAAGCTGGCTGTCTGCTTAATGTGTGCCAGGGAGGCAGCAGGCTATTAGGTCTCTGCTTACTACCATTGCTGCGTCAAAGCTGTTAGTTATTGTCACACTGTTGTATTTTGGCTCGCCAGAAATTATGGGATTGAGTAACATCCCGGCGTGCATGACGTTGGTATGGGTGTGTAGGCGCTCAGGTATACGCCGTTCGGGAACGGCATGCGGAATTGCGTCGGTGCGATTCCCCGCAGCTCGCTACCATGACAGTGTCGATGTGCTGATGCATGCATGGGAGTTAATGTAGTAAAGTTATGGCGAGGTTATGGTGTGCAGGGCTACTTGTTGGCCGGCTGACTTTCCCTGTAGGTCGGTGGTGTGCTGCATGCACATCCTATTACATGCTGAATTTGTTTGAGGACGTGCAGCCGTGGCAGAAAGGCAGGCCCTAGGAGGGCGGGCCTGAGTGCCACAGCGCTGTCCGCAGGTCAGCAACTGGCTAAGATCAACATGCCAACCGCGGTGGCCATGCTCGTGTCTGCCTTCAAGTTTGAGCTGACGCCAGAGGTGCGCTCATGCAGCGCGCTGCACGACTGCGTGTGTCCTCAGCTCTCCGCGCTTAAACAATGCGTGTTTTAATGTGTGTGCTGCGCTATGATTGGCACGAGTGGCACCCCTGTTGTCCCTAGTCTGTATTGCTTACCGGCAGAATGGATATGCCAATGGATCGTCGTGTGGAACGCCTGGGGACCGGAGCAAGTGTGCCGTTCATGTCATGTGGAGTGCACGTGTCACGTTGCAGGACAACCAGTACTGCGTGAGTGACAGAGACGCACCCTTGGTGCGTGTAGGTCGCAGCGAAGAGCATGGAGGACCTGGAAGTGCTGCGCGGGACACTGCAGTTCAAGGACGGCTTGCCCATGTTCTGCACGCCGCGCGCTACCATGGCGGCTGCTCCCTCTGCCTGAGCTTTTTATGGGAAGTGAACAGAAAAAATGAGTGTCAAGAAAGTTCTGTGGTTGTACATAGCTGCTGTAGGAAGCGACATGGCATGCTGCCAGAGTCGTCCAAAGAATTCAGCCCGCTTGCAACTGCTTTGTGCCAATTCAAAACACCGCATGTTTAGCTGGGATTGGTGCAGTAGGAACAACCATTTTGCAGGGTTGTCCGAGGGCACCATCGTCGAAAGTGGTAGTGAACAAGTGGTAGTGAACGAGTGGCGGAAGCTTAGGCAGTGTTGTTCAAACCCTGTGGGTGGCATGCGGATGCCGTTCCTGCATCAGCGTGGTTTCCCGCATGCTGCTTGCCTCATGTCAGTGTGAGTGCTCCGCTTGCATGAAGAGCGCAGGCGTGTGGTGCTGCTGGAACAGCTGCTGGCTTGGCTGCTGTTCTGCCGGGCTTGGGCCAGGGTGACATGTTGCACCGATATATGCCTGTAAATGCTCACCATTGACTACACTGCGCAGCGCATGGCCTGGTATCTTGACACGCAAGTCAACATTCATGCACTGTCCACTTCAAGTAGCTTCATGCCAAGGCAGCCTCACTATAGGCAGCGCTCTAGCGGTGTTCCAGCCTGCCCGTTTGCTCGCCAGCTGAGCCTCTGCCAAGGGCCGCCCGTCACGCACAGCGCTAGGGGGTGCCAGGGATTGCTTCGCCATCGGCAGCCTCCTCGTCGTCATCTGCCATCTGCCGAGCCAGGTACCTGCTCGAGACCGGCGGCGCGCCAGCCGCCTGCCGCGCATCCTGCCCTCCGCTGTCTTCCACCAGCGGACCCCCTGGCTCGCCTGCGCCCCTCAGCCCGCCAGCGCCTGCGCCGCCGGCGCCCGGCAACGCGGCGCGGCCAAAGCGCACCCTGGCCTGCGGTTGCCACAGGCCTGAGCCGCCCGCGTGCTGTGCCTCGCCCGCATCCAGACCATCTGCTGCATCATTCGCGCTGTCGCCGCCGGCCGCGCCCGAGTTGTGCATGTGCACGTCGTCGCCGTCAGCCTCCGCGCTGCCCAGCTCAGTGTCTGGGAGGGGCGCGTCGTCGGCGGGCGGCGCGTGCGGCCAGCGTCGCCGAGCGCCGCCGGGCGCCGAGCGCGGCGGCGCGTGCGGGTCGCCGGGCGGCCACGGCGCAGGCGCTGAGCCCCCCGCAGCGCCGCCGCTGGCGCGCCCAGCGGCGGCCCCGTTTAGGCCTGCTGGACGGGGGCCAGCTCCAGGCATCCTGCTGTTGTTGCCCTGCTGCGCCTGCTGCGCAAAACGGGTTGGCCGCTGGGGCGGCGGCGCTGGTAGGCCGGCGCCGGCGGGCGCCCGCATCCTCCCGCCGTGCGCCTACCAATGCAAGCACAGCAAGCATTACCACAATGCTGTGCAGTGCCTGCCCGCTTGTCGAGTGCACAGCGTTGCAGCAAGGCGACCGCCGCTGCCCGAAGCTGGTTGTGCTTTGCCCTGCTTCTGCAGCCGGTCAAAAAGAGCAGAGCACATGGAGCACCCTGTTGCTCCTGCAGCGTCGCCGCATGTGCAGCCTCGCACGCTCCAAGCATGCCGCCAGGCAGCCGCGCCGCTGCCTCGGTGGGCCGAGGCCGGGGACGCGCGCCGGCGGGCGCGTCCCGGCGCGTCCAGGGCGTGTCGCCCGGGATGTGGCCGCCGCCGGGCGTGTCCAGGCGGCCCGCGGCGTTGCGCGCAACGGTCGCGGGGCCCGCGTCGCCCGGGCGCGCCGTCTCCAGCAGCGTGGCCAACACCAGCTCCGCCGCGAGCGGCATCTCCTGCCCCGCGCCGCGCGGCTGTTCAGACAGGCTGTCCGCTGGAGAGCAATTAGAAGGGCCACATCGCAATTTACCATCGAGCTCTGCCACTGCCGACATTGCTGATGCCCTCGCTGACCAGCTCGAGTGGCGCAGAGCCCGCAAACCAAAGGCGCGGCACAGAAGGCGCGGCCCGCCGGCCATGCTGACCGAGCAGGGCCCGGCTCGAGGCAGGCAGCCTGTTCAACGATTGGGTGGCCTGCTGGGGGTCGTGCATGGGTGCAGGGCTGGCTCAGCCGGCGTCCAGGGCGGCGCCTGCTCGCTGTGCGCGGAGACGTGCGGCTCAACGACCAGCGGGCTGCCGGGCTGGCCGAAGCGGATGGCCACGTCCGCGTGCAGCGCCTCGCACAGCGCGAGCGCGGCCTTGAAGTCGCGCAGGTTGAACGTCACGTCGCACGCCGCGTCCGCGCTGTGCTGGTAGCTCAGGAACACCTCGCGCGCGTCTACCGCCAGCTCGGTGTGCAGCGCGGTCTGCGCCTTGCCTGGCGCGCGGCGGCCGCGGGGCCTGAGCAGGCGCGACATGCTCGCTGTGTGAGTCCTCCAGTGCGCACGGCGAGGCGCTGCGCTGGTGGCTCAGGCAGGCCCGCGCTGTCCGCTGCCAGCCCTGCATGCCGGGCAGTGTGCCTGCCCGCCATGTTGACGTTAGCAATCACTACAGGCTCCAAGTAATGTATTGCAGGTTATTTTGCGCATGGCAGGCATTGCAGAACATGGCATGCGCCTGCATGCAACCCAGGCATCGCGCTTGGACGTTGCTGATACCCTGTCAAGGGGTTGCATCAAGACTTGAAGCTCACAATATTTCAGGCTGTCTGACGGGAGCTCCCAATGGTGACTGGGTGGCTGACATAAGTGCCGGTGCATGTGCAATGACAAGATATATGTTGCTCGCACTAGCCAGCACTGCCCCGAGAATTGCGTGCCGCGCACTCTTCAACGGGTCCACAAAGCTGTGCAGCTGGACGGCGCGCGACGCAGGCCCGCCGGCGGCATCCTCGTCCGGCGTGGCAATGATGGTGATCTCCTCAAGGTTGCTCTGAAAGCTGGCCAGCAGCCTACAGCGCAGCGGGCACTGCTCAACTCCGGTTGGGCATGCCGCAGCTCTGACAAGTGCATAGATGCATGCAGAGCCTCCGAGCTCTGATGCAAAGTTGTTTGACGGATCTGAAGACTTGGTTAGCACCTACAGGGTACGGTGGATACAGGCTGGTGAGTGCGGCAAGCAATACAGAGTCATGCAAGGCCATGCACACATTCCAGCCATGACCCTGCTGATGAGGTGACCGCTGCAGGCCATGACAAGAGCACCTGGCCAGCTCATGCGCCGCGGCAATGACACATGTAGGGAACGCATCCCGCTCCAGGTTGGCTTGGAGGATGTGCGCCTCCATGCAGGGCATGCGGTACTGCTTTTCCAAGCCTGCTTGTCGTTTGCGCGTCATGATAGGCGGTCAGAGCTTGCCCGTAACCGCAAAGGTGCGCCACCTCACATGCAGGCAGTAAGGTGGTCTGTGCTGCATACCGTTTTCCGAAGAGATGGTGGCGACAAGTGCGTTGGCCGTTGTCTCCAGCTGCACTGCCAGCTTGGCTATGTGCTGAGTCCGAAAGAGTGCAAGCACGTGCTGCCATCCCCCGATATCACACTTATACAGGCTGCCTGAATGCATGTGGAGCTCAGCCGAGCTGGGAGGGTGTGTGTAGCCAAGCCAGACCTTGATGAGCACGCCGGTCTGCACCACATTGGTGTCAAACACATCATACGCCACGAAGAACTCGCTGTGCAGCGTCACGGACGCGTATGCAGATTGCGACGTGTTGATGGCGCGCAGTATGAGCTGCGCCGGTGCGCATGGTTTAGATGCTCAGCAGTTTGTTATTGCCAGCATCTTGCCGAGTTCATTGAGCGGCGTGTCCCCACCTTCTGTGGCAGAGCCTCAATGAGGAGCTCGGCGCCTGCGCCAGCGTGTGCTCAGGGAACAAGCAAGCTGGGTCATACCAAGCAGAGCTAGGTGGGTGCAGGCCTCACCAATCTTGCCAAGGAAGTGCAGCACGGCCTTCAGCTGCTTGACCTGCGCGCCAGAGACCGCCAAGCGCAGGCTCATGCTTTCATTGGACAACGTGAGCTCCAGTGCTGTTGACAATGCACCACGTGTTGAGAGCTGACTTGACAAGCTGAAGTGGCAGCTGCAATAATCCGCTAAGCAGGTGCAGGTGTGAGCTGAAGGGCCTTGTCTCCTGTGCCTGTTTGCATCTGGTGCCGCACAGCAGTGCCTGTGTTCACCCTGCCCTGTGAAGGGTGGGGTGGGTTACCCTTCAACGCAGCTGCGCTCTTCTGCACTGTGGAGCGATATCTCTGCACGAGAACAAAACGAACGCGTGCTTACTTCAACGCAACAGGGTGTAGGGACTGATCTTGCAAGTGCTCTAGTGCAAGCGGAGCAGAACACGCTGCCATCAATGCGTGCGGGGAAAGGCAGCCAGCGCGGCTGCACTTCGCTGATTTTCCTGGCAGTGACGTTAAGGCAAGCTGTACGCTGCACCGGCGAATCTGCGGACGTCTGCCGCGTCCTGGAGCAGCGCGCTGCGTCGGACCTGCTCCTAGCGCCTGCGTATCGAGCCGCGGCCACCGAGCAAGGCTGCCCGGCCTTGCAGAGCGCACACCTGCGCCGCGGCCTGACTGCTGTAGCTAGTGTGCTGGTGGGTGCGCGCACCCCGCCGCCGTGGCACAGGCACAGCGTCCCGGGCTGCCTTGGCGTTGCCTGAGTCATCCTAATTTGCTTATCCTCTTGCTTTCCTTGCCTATGTCCGCTTTGCAGTGCCTAGCAAGAGATCCTGGTGTGTGCCTGCTGCGCGTGCAAACCACCCAACCACGTTTGCGTATTCTTGTCAGCCCTGTGTAGGCCAAGGTAGTAGGCACTAGTGGGGTTTCAGGGCTGTTGTGCGCGTTGACAGCGGGCGCAGCGCAGCGGGCGCGCAGAGGGCTCGATGTCGGCGGCCGCGGCCGGGGGCCCCGGGGCAACTACACGCCGTGCGTTTTTCGCAGCAGACCCGATCACGGGGCGGCGCTACGTTGCGGCGCTTGTGGAGGCGGGCGGCACGTTCGAGCTGGGCGCAAGCGCGCTCGCCGCGCCGCCCGGCAGCCCCGCCATCCTGGTCTTCTGCCTGCAGGCGCGCTCCTGTTGCTGTGCGTGACGCCCTGGAGTCGTTGCCATGTGCAGCAGCCCTATCAGCCCTCGCAGCTGTGCAGGCATGCATGCGATGTCTTTTCATGCTGCACAGCGCGCGTCTCGCGGCTCTCCGTCCTGCTGCCCATGCAAGCATGAAGACATGCAGGGCGCACCAAAGGTCATCGGCGACGTGCCTCCATGCGGCGCGCGCCGCAGGCGGGCACCCTGGACACGGTGGTCTGGGCAGTGAACCTGCAGATGAACGCGAGCGGCAGCGGCACCCTGAGCCTGGCGGGCGCCGCGGCGAGCCCCGCCTCCGGCGGCCTGCTGCTTGCGGGCGACTTTGCCGGCCACGTGGCCTTGGGCGCGCAGACGCTGACGTCCTCCGGGGGCACAGACGCGTTCGCGGCCGAGCTGGACCCTGACAGCGGGTGCACCGCGCTGCCACGAGCCTGCCTCGATGCCTGGCGGTGTCACAAATGACTGTAGCAGGATGCTGCAGCCTGTGAACACGTGCCGGACCTGAGCAGCCCACTCTGCTGTGCACAAGGGCAGAGCCTGCGGCTGATGTTGTTGTGCCGTGTCCAAACTACTCCAAACTACTGCTGAGCTGAGCTGAGCTGAGTCGGCCCGTACTTGGTTGTCGTGTAGGCATTGAAGGCGCCTGGGTCTCAAAACGCCTCTGTACCTGTCGGCAGACGCTCACATGAGCCAGGCACCCCCATTTTCGCAGCACATGTCGGCAGGGCGCTCGTGTGGGCGGGGCGGTATGGCGGCGCGGGGCGCGACGGCGGCCTGGCCATCGCTGCAGCTCCGAACGGCGACCTGCTGCTAGTTGGCGCGTCCGCGCCGGCGCCGACGGCCGCCACCCTGGGCCTGGCCAGCAGCCCCAACTCGAGCGCCGCCGCAGTCTCGTCGGCCTCGCTGTTCTTTGCGCGCCTGGCGGGCGGCCCCGGGCTCGGGGCGGTCGCGGCCACGTCGGCCTTCCCGGCGGGCGCGGCGCCGCCGGCGGCCGCGCGGCTGGCGCTCGGTGCCGGCAGCGCGACTGCGGTGGTAGCGTACGCGGTGGCCGGGCCGGCCGAGCTGCAGCTGGGCGGGCAGGCGCTGTCTGTCGGCGCGGCGGAGGCCGGCCTGGTCGTCATTGAGGCGCGCTCGCCTCCACGCTGGTCCCAGCTTACGCAATCCCTTTTTTTAACCCCTGGCCACATAGGCTTGGGTCCAGCTGCGAGGGTGCGCTCGGTGGTCCTCCAGCCGACGCATTGCTGCATGACCAGATATTCTTGGTGATGCGGTGGAGAGGCCATGAGAAGAGCTGTGCAAGAAGCCTGCATTGCGTGAAAGCCCACCTCCGGGGGTGGACCCGCAGCTGGACCTGACGGGCGCGCTGGCGGGCGGCCAGCCGCTGCTGGTGACCGCGGCGCGCGCGGGCGGCGCCCCGCAGCTCCTGCTGGGCGACCTGCTGCAGGCGCGCGCTGAGCGCTGCTGCATGCGCTCATGCAGCCTCTGTGCATGTGCTTCAGGTACCAGGCTTGGGCACAGTGCCACCAGCAGATGTATAACCAAGCATTACCTCGCCGGCACGGTGAGATTCATGTGCAGCTCGAGGGCACCGCCCACCACATCCTTACCACGCACAAACCTCAAGGAAGCCATGCAGCACATCCCTGCCCGGTCTCACGAACGACTCTTCGCAAGTGCTGTGACCTCACACACTGGGCGTGTGGTGGTTTGTGCAGCATGGGCGCCCGCGAGGCGCCATGACGCGCCCAGGCGCATGAGCGATGTGTCAGCCTGCCTATCAGGGGTGCGCGGGGCGCGCAGACGCCCGTTGGCGTGTTTGTGGCGGCCACCTTTGTCGGCCAGGCGCTGCTGGGCGCTGCGACGGCGCCGCTGGGCGCGCCGACGCCGGACGCCTTCGCGGACGGCCTGCTGCTGGGCCTGGCGCCCAACCTCTCGGTGCGAGCTCAAGCTTCATGGCGCGGGGAGATCAGGGTAAGGTTAGGGTAGCGCATGTGAGCACCAGACCCTTTCATGGCTACAGTCTGGACTGCTGACGGGAGCGCTGTTGTGCTGGACGCCAGCGGCACTGCGCGCAGCTTTCCCAGGACGGTAGTAGCCTGATGCCGCCCTGGCTGCGCGCAGGTCGCCTGGTACGCGACGGTGGGGGGCCCCGGCGCGCAGTCGACGGGCGCGCTCGCCGCGCCGCCCAATGGCAGCACCCTGTACGTGGCGGGGAGCGCCTGGTCGGCCGCCCAGGCGTGGCGCGTACTGCTGCAGGGTTAGGATAGGGCGACAGGGCCGCAGGCCGCACCGCACCTGCTTTGAGCGTGAAGGGCGGCCCCAGGCCAGCCTGCACGTCACTGCGTCAGAGTACTTCGCTGGGGCTGCCCGACGTGCAAAGTCAACCTACTTTGTGTAGAATGGTGTTCGTATGCACGTGCTGTGCACTGCACGTGCTGCGCAAGGCTGGTTGCGGCATGACCACTGTCCATATGACAATCCCAGAAAGCATGTTCGATGCGGCAAACGACGCGCAAAGACTTCCGTGACGACCGGGCGCCGCGCTTGCTAGGTCGTTGTGGCGTCAACGGCGGGCGCGGGCGCGCGCGCGGGCGGCACCGGCCTGGCAAGCTTCCAGTCGCGGGAGCTGACGCCGGGCGAGGGCGCTTTCGTCATGGCGCTGGACGCGGCGTCAGGCGCCGTGCAGTGGGTGACACAACGGCCCGCCGCCCTCTCATGTAGGCAGCGCAGCTGCCTGGGAAGTAGCGAGGCGTGTTGCACCAACACTGGCCGCCACCAACTGCAAGAAAACCTTGTTGTCCAGGCCGGACGCTGAATAGGGCAGTCGGGCTGTGAGCACAGGGCGTTCATTCTAAACACTGGGTATGTGATACAGGCACACTTGACCGTGTCAGACATAGCGCCCACTGGTTCTGTCGGTCACAGGCAGAGGCTGGCAACTGCATGAATCACTGGAAAGAAGGAATTGTCCTGGCCTTGCATGGGGCGGGGCTAGCATGGCCTCTGCTACAAGCATGAGCTCATTGCAGGCTGCATGCTTGCTCCCGCCGGATAGCGAACCACCCTGGCAGCCCAAGCTCAGCAGCTGCATGCGTGCGTCTCAGGTGAAGCTGCTCGAGGGCTGGCAGGACGCGCGGCCGAGCTGCGCATATCAGACCGCGCAGGCGCCGCTGCGCGACGCGCTGCTGTGCGCGGGGCTGTTCGACCTCAACGCGCGCTGCAAGCAGTTCGCGGCCGGCCAGCCGCAGGCGCGGCCAGCAGGACTCGACCTGTGACTCTGTGTCAGGCCGCCTGGCAAGCAAGCATGCCACCAGTGGCATTGGCCAGCCCAACTTTGCCCCGATGGCCAATGCGCATAAGCGTTGGTCAGCCAGTTCTCGCTTGACAGGCATGCCAGGCCGGGCGCAGGCAAGTGCGGCCCGGCCCCGCCGAATCTGACGCCGCTGCTGCCAGCCGCCCAGCGGCGCAACATAGGCTGCAGAGCAGCTGTGCGCCCGGTCAGCCATGCGCGGCAGGCCCGCGCCCTGTGTGCGTGGCTGCATGCCGCCGCCGCCGGCCGTTGGGCTGGCACGAGGTGCTGCCGTGTGACGAGGCGTGCCCATGCGAGGGCGCAGGTGTGCGCGGCCGGGCCGCGCCCGTTCTACGTGGCCGCCCTGCCGCTGCCGCCGGCCGCCGGCCAGCAGGCGCAGGCGGGCGGCGGCGCGTCAGCCGCGCCGCTCGCGGCGCGGCGCGCGCTGGGCGGCGGCGCCATCGCCGGCATCGTCGTCGCGTGCGTCACCGCCGCCGCCTCCGCTGCCGCGTATGCGTACTGGCGCCTGCGCGTGTCCGGCGGCGCTCGCAGCCTGCCGCGGCCTGACCTGGCGCAGCTGGCCGCGGCGTGGGCGCGCGCGCGCGCGCTGGCCAGCGCGCTGCCGGCGCACAGCTATGCGCTGGCGGCGCGCCTGGGGCTGCCGGCCGCGGCGGGCGCCGTGCGGGCGGCGCTGACAGCCATGCTGTCGCGCCCGGCGCCGCCGTAGGTCACCGTTCCTGATGTGTGACGCGTGATACAAACTAGTTTGGTACTCGAATGGGGTCTGGTAGGTGCTACCTGTGGTTACTGCCGTCTTCATTAGCTGCTCATGCATGCAGCAGGGAGAGAGTTACATAACCTACCCTACGTGCTATTTCCGCAGTCTGATGCAAGTTGAGGGCAGGCTTGCTTCTGTGAACGACCGCATCCAGGTCCAGGCGTGCTGTACACTGACCTGCGTGCGAAATTGTAAAACTCCAGCGCACCTAGTGCACCTTGGTACTCTCAGTCAGCCAATCCCGCCTGTCCTGGGCGGCTGAGGAGGCGCGGCTTGCCGATGAGCGGTCGGGTACTGCCTGCAAGCGGCTTCTGTGGCCCGATGGTGGTGAGTGCCGCCTGTGGCGAGTTCACCGGTTGTTCAGAGCCGTCGGCATGCGCCGACCGGCCTGCATTCCAGGCTGCTGCATGTCTGTGTCTGTCGAAGACCAGCGGCAAGCCACGCTCCGGGCAGCGGCCGCTGCGGGCAAGCGGCGGCAAACTAAGGTTGGCATGCTGATGAACTCTGCTCGGCAACAGTCACGCACGCTGCAGCCTCGGGGAGTGCACTGTGTGAGCCATCCCCACCCCCGCACCCGCGTGCCTGCAGCTGCGGGGCGCTGCGAGTGCGCGCCCTCCGGTGCTGTGGTGCCCCTTGAAGCTTCAAAAAGGTGGTGCAGGAAGGCAGTGTGGGCGCGGCAGCCTCGCGGTGTGCCTGAGCGCCACTCCAGCACGTCGCGCAGGCCTCACTGCCTCCTGTGAGCGAGGCTGTTGCGCTGCGCAGCGCCCGAGGCGCGTCGCATGTGGCAATGCATGCCAGTCGCCGCTGCGCGCGCAGGCTTATTGCAGGCCGCCCGCTCTCACAAGACGCGGCCTGCCGCGGCGCACGCTCCACAACGCTTCTTTCTCCACTGCCTGCACAGCTGAGCAGCGCTCGAGCGCGCAAGTGCATGGGACAAACTGAAACAGACCGTCGGCCGCACTGTTGGCGTCGCAGGCACGAGCTCGCAGACAGCGCACAGCGAGGGTGCCGGCATTGCCCCGCTGAGTGCGCACCTCCGTGTACGCGGCGACGAGGGCGCGTGGAGAGAGTCCGGCACGTGGCAGGCGCGCTACCGCGTGCGCGCCTTTGCCAGGTCTGCCAGATACTGCACAGCAGCACAAGACGGACCTCCGCACCTGCAGCGCCGCGCCGTGCTGTGGAGGGCAGCCGCGCCGTGGAAGCTTCTTGTTGTGCCTGGGCACTGGAGGCGCGTGGCGTGTAGCCATGCATGCAAAGCAGTGTACATGCTTCTGGCTGAGAGGCGCCATGTGCGCAGACAGGGAGCCAGCAGGCTGCCACCGCACAAGTGCCAGAACCATTTCGGCCCTTGCACCCAGTGCTGCATGCTGCATTTGTATGCAGGCTCAGCCAGGAGTTAGCCTGCATGGGCACAACTTCACTCAGCGCACCTGAGCGTTCCCGGAGAGGGGTGCAGGTGCTATCCCGGTGCTCATGGCCATGATGGCAAACGGGGCAGGCGCGACGCACCTGGCGCCGCACATGCTGGTGCGCAGCCCCCTTTCCTCTTGTCCCGGTCCGCTTCCGCGTGTGCGCGCCACTGTGACGTGTGCGGTCGTGCACACAGTGGCGCATGATAGTTTGCAGCTGCGAGGCGCATGGGTCCAGGCATGCACCTGTGTCCCCGCTCGATGCATACGCACACACCCTGGCACTATCCAGGACTTGAGCGGGCCTGTGCACCATCGCCTGACCAGCCACCAGGAGCATACCCAAGCACTGCGCATGGCACGGCTCTTTGCGGAGCCCTCCGGCCTCGGCAGTCACTTGCGAGCGCGCCGCCCTTCACACACCCGCCAAAAAAAAAATCCAACCCTACCCTGTTTTCCGCGTGCAGATGCTGGCGGCGGCCGCGGCCTGCAGCGCGCGCGACGCGCCCTGCGCGCCCTCGCCAGACGCCAGCGACCCGGACGCGGCGGACTCCGTGCGCCGATCCCGACGGCGCGCGAGCCCCTGAAGCGCAAGGCTACCTAGTGGTCGCAGGAGGCTACCTTGCGAGATTGACAGCCAGGACTGTGAAGATGCTCAAGGCGGCCTGGGCGAAAAAACGTGCAGCGTCGGCTTGCTGTGCTTACCGTACCCCGACACGCCCTGCGCCGTCCAAAAGCACTGAACCGGATGTTTGGCGCGCGGGCTCCAGCCTGGCCTGGCATGCATCAGTCTGCAAGCAGCAGGGCCGTGCAGGCACGGCTGCCCGCCTGCCAATGCAGTCTATTTCCGTGCGCGCAGCAAGCGCAAGCCCCGCCAGGCGCTGAGCAGCCACCTGGGCACAGAGCCGCAGCATGCAGCCGCGCCGCCGCCTGCCTGGCCGCCCAGCGGCGGCGACGCGGCCCACAGCTCCAGCCGCTCAGGCGGCGCAGCCCCAGCAAAGAGCTTAGGGCTGGGTGAGCGGCCGGACCCTGGCGCGCTGGCGCGCGACACACCGCCGCTGGCCAAGCGGCCCCGCGCGGCATGGGGCGCCGCGGCGACGCACGCGGGCGGCGGCTGCGGCGAGCCGCGCGGCGCCGCGCCGGGGCCTGCGGCGGGGTTCGGGCTGGGCACCAGCGCGTTTGCGCCGCCACTCGCACGCGGCGCCGGCGCGCCGCCGCCGCGCGCGCCCTTCCTGGCGCGCCTGGAGGCGCGGGCCGCGTGCGCGGACGCAGGCCCGGAGCGGGGCACGGGCCCGGGTCCGGCCCCGGCGCGGCGCAGGCGCAACGGGGTCCTGCTCGCGCCTGCGGCGCTGCGGGCGGCGCGGCTGGAGGCGCCCGGCGTCGATGCGAGCGCGGTCGCCGCAATCGCGCTCGCGCGCCTGAGCGCCGGCCTGGGCGCGGGCGCAGCAAGCGCAGGCGGCCGGGCGGCAGGGTATGACCTGTGGGCGGACGCGGGCGCCCAGGATATCAGCCCGGAGGCGTCCTCGGAGGGCCCGCCCGCGCGGCGGCCCCGCGCGCACGCTGCGCACGCGCGGGCCCCCAAGCGGGCGGCGGCGGGGCCTGCCAGGGCCGCGCGGCGCGGCGGCGGCGGCGGCGGCGGCGGCGGCGTGCGGCAGCGCGAGGCAGCGGCGGCGGCCGGCGCGCTGATGCTGCCGGCCGCGAGCATGGTGCCCAAGATGGCGCGCCCGCCCCTGCACCCGCGGCACCCTGCACCGCCGCAGCGAGCGGCGGGCGCCTGTGCGAACTTGCCGTGACAGCGCTTGTTGCTCGCCTGGTGCACTGCTCGGCTGAGCGCTTGCAGGCGCCGGGGGCCCCACGCTGCATCCATGAGCAAGCCTGGGCAGGCCTGCAGACGCGCGCGTCCTCCCTGGTGGTGCCCGAGCCGGCCTGACGGCCCGCCGCCTGCAGGCGCGCGGCGGCGGCGCGCTGCCGGCGGGCCTGGCGCGCTCGTTCGTGCTGGTGGCCAAGACGCTGACGCGCAGCGACACCAACGGCCGCGTCATCCTGCCGCGCGTCTCAGTGGAGGCCAACCTCACGTTCCTGGTCGGCTACAAGCGCGCCGCCCGGGCCCTGGCTGCCCTACCCTACCTAGGATATGGTAGGGCTTAGGGTAGGGATAGGGTAGGGGCCTGGCATGCGCGCATGGCGTGGCGCCCTGACGCTCGTTCCTGGTCGGCTACAAGCGCGCCGCCCGGGCCCTGGCTGCCCTACCCTACCTGGGATAGGGTGAAAGATGGGAAGGGATAGGGAAGGGGGCCTGGCATGCGCGCATGGCGTGGCGCCCTGACACTCGTTCCTGGTCGGCTACAAGCGCGCCGCCCGGGCCGCCCGCCTGGGAGCCCGGCATACGCGCATGGCGTGGTGGCCTAGCACTCCTTTGTCAGACGTAGCGCTGCGAACCTCGCGGCTGCCACGTGCTTGGTAGGCTGCCTGAGAGGGCCTGGTAGCCACTGCATCGGTCAGCCTATTATTATGACTGCATCAAGTTTGGAGTTCTGTAACTTGCGCCAACGAGGTTGGCATGTTGGAGCCCACTGCGCAAACGGGATGAAGGCAGCCAGGCACGTCACGCAGGTCGAGGTATGACATGACGTGCACAGGGTCACACGCGGCGGCCCAAGGAGTGCAGCCGCGCAGGTCCTACACGCTACCAGCTGTGGACGCCGACGGCCGGCTGTGGGACTTTGTGGTCAAGTCATGGGCCAACGGCTCGGAGCACCGCCGCGTGTTTGTGCTGGAGCAGGCGCGGCCCCAGCTTGGTGCCCTGCGGAGGGGAGCCTGCTAGGCACTGTTCTAGATCAGGCAGCGCACAAACACTCCTGGGTCAATTGTTGTACTGCATTACCCCTTGCGACTGGGCTGGTATGTCTTTGCGCTTGCATGGGCAACTATCAAGCGTGTTTCAATCTTGTGATGTCAGTCTGCCCGCTATGCTGTGCGCCATGTAAGGTTTTGTCATGAACGCTCAGAGCAGACCCTTTACATGTTCATGATGCGCTCACACACGCTGCCAGCCAACGCCCAGTGCGCCGACATGAGGTCGCCAGGCTGGTGCCAGGACCAAGGTTTAGGGCAGATCAGGGGTAGGCTAACCCTATCCTGGTCCCCGGCGGCGAAGCAGGCGGGCCCCTTCATCCGCGCGCACCGCCTGGGTGAGGGCGACTGCATTGGGCTCTGCACCGACGCGGAGGGCGTGCTGGTCATTGCGGTATGCCACCCTACCCTATACTGCACGTATACCACACGCCACACGCCGTGCCAGTCAAGCGCTCGTGCGGGCCGCTGGCGGGCGGGCGGGCGGGCGGGCGCCCGGCGCAGCGCCGGGCGCGCTTGAACGAGGCCGCGCATGGACTGGCGGCGGCCATGCGACTCTGTCGTGTGCGAGAGGCCGCCCGTGGGGGCGCCAGCGCCCTGGACCTTGCACATGCCACTACCCTGGAGCCGGCTAATACTACCCCTATCAGGCTGGGCAAGCGCGGGGCGTGTGCCCTGCGCAGGCCAACACGGACGCAGTGCGCTCGGCGACGGTGCGGCCCATGTACGGCGCAATGGCGG
>JAABUV010001022.1_pt1 | contig 41372 bp, 49 predicted proteins | sample 5559971 | NCBI WGS metagenome assembly JAABUV01 (sample SAMN10711881, study PRJNA513362) | rock metagenome | isolation source: Antarctica rocks | place: Antarctica: Victoria Land, Knobhead nord | collected 2015-12-19 | reverse complement strand
AGACTATCTAGGTATATTACCCCTAATTATATTATACTATATACCTTTTTATATATAAAGTAGAAGAACCTCTAGTCTTCCTTTAGTTAATAGAAGCGCTAAAATATTCTATTAATAAACCCCTAAACTATAAAATTCCTATATATTTTACCTATATATTTAATTACCCTTATATACCTCTAGATCCTATTATATTTAAAAATAGGATACTAGCGTAGGATAGGATTATAGTAATTATATAAGTACTTAAGGATATTATTAATTATAGTAGAAATAAAGGAGGGAGACTAGTTAAATATTATTAATAACTTATATAAAAGATATAAGTATAAGAATTTTACTAGAATAAGATATAAAGTAAGTTTTAAGCTAAGTTAATAACTATATTACTAGTTAATACTTTTAAGGTTAAAATAAGTAAGTAATTAATATATCTTATCCTTAGTAAATCTAAATATCTACCTTATTTACTTAGATAGGAAATTATTAAGACTCTACTCCTTACTCTAATATCTAACTAGTAGGATATAGGTATAATATAAGACTTAGCTAATATAATATAGACTAAGGATAAGGAGGGCTAGAGTAGCTACATATACAAGTTCTTTATTAGAATTAATATTTATAATACGTTATTATTAATAATATAGATAAATAAATAATTATTAAAAGGGGTTTTATAAGTAAATCCTAGATAGGTAGGGCTAAGTAGCGACGGTTTATATTCGGGTAAATTTAGATTAGGCTTAGCGTACGGCTAGACCTATACAAATTATTAAATAAACGTTGAATAATCTCACTGTAAAATCTATCTAATGCTAGAACGTCTATGGCGTCCGTCTTGAATACTCTGTTGCAGCGAGGTTCCCAAGTATCGCCAGAATCATGTAGAAGCCCGATTAGCATAAGAATCTTGGTCGAATGAGCATTACTGCGTGATATGATCGATGAGGAATGCAGAGCAATGATCCCGTCCTATTGTCGACAGATGATGACATTATAGCCACTAGGAGCTAACGACTTTGCTTAGGAGCTGCCCTTTCGCTGCAAGGCATTCCACTTCCAGAATTCTGATAGTGGTCGCCTTGGGATATGCATATAGACGAGATGTAGTTGAGGTTGAGAGAAAAGCTATTATCTAGCGTAGATGTCTTTAATTACCTAGCTGGGTGTGATGAGGTAAGCGAAGTCTTGGCAATCTGTCGCCTTTTCTATTTACCTCGCTCAACATGCAAGCTACTGATCAAGACCATCGAGTAGCTTACTATCCATTTCATAATATTGAGCCTTTCCTATTACTCATCCCCTCGATCAAACCTACGTCTTCGTAGTGTAACAAATGCTCTGCCATATACCATAAGAGGATTCTACGGTAGGTTCATGGATACTACTTATTTAGAGTGGAGGCGTTAATTAAATTCTAATATTCACACATCTGGTACAAAGAATTTTCTCGATGATCTCTACAGACATTTGTCGTTCTCGGAAGGATAGTTTGTTCTTTGATCAAACAAATAGCTGGAGCACAGAAGATTGACATAGGCAAATCCACAAATATCGCATTGATCCATCAATTACCAAACCGCTGCAAAACCTGCTAAGATCAACGAAACCAACCGCACAAGCCATCAACGACGTAAAAAACACACCCAACTAAAACCAAAGGGATGCCAGCCCTTCCCACCTCTCCCCCTTTCCCCCCCTATCTCCCCCCCCTCCTCCCCCCACCCCCCGGCAAAGCCGGCAACGGCCGATTAACATACCTCTCCGCCCCAACCGGCGGCCCATAACCCCCCCTCGGCAACGGCGGCAACGGCCGATTAACATACCTATCCACCGCAACCGGTTTCCTCCTTACCGGTCCCTGCGGCATACGGTTCGTCGCATAATAGGCCGCTCGTTCGGGGTTGGGGGGTGGGCAGCGGGGTCTGGATCTGGGCATGGGGGGGAGGGCGCGGGGGGGGAGGGGCTGGTGTTGGGGGCGGGGACGGGGACGGGGTGGGGGGAGGGGGAGGGTGGTTAGGGGGGTTAGTTGGTCGGATTTTGAGGAGACGCAGCCCATTGTTTGTCTGTGGATGGGTTTGAATTCGGAAATGCGGTTCTGTGTGTTTTGGGTTTTGGGTTTAGGGGTTTGTGTGATGTTGGTGATTGTGGATCTGGGAAGGGAAGGGAAGATGCATGAGGGGTATTGGGGTGTTCTGTATGAGCAGATATGCGTACAAAAGTGATAAGAAAAGGTCAGGGACTTTTGTCTATGCTTGTCCGTGGACAAAGCGACGAAATTGGTCGTAAATTGCCATTGATGACAACGAAGCGATATGACAAAGACTGGCTTTCTTGAATGAGAATAGATGAACGGAGACAAGACAAGTCAATCGATCTCCCCGCAAATTGTAGACGCCACAACTCACATATCGCTCCAAGCTCCATCTGTACACATTGAGCAGACAGAAACCCCAGTGGTACTAGATTAGATCTCACATACCTTTCTCTCCCTCCATTCCCCCACCCCCTCAAACCAACCAAACCGCCACTCACGGCACAATCCCCAGTCCCAAAAACGGCCAAAACTGCGGAAACCCCTCCCCAAACTCCGGATCCACCGCCTTCGCTCCCGGATAAAGCACCCCCGTCAACGCCGTCCCCCAATAAAGACTTCCCAGCACCGCCGCCATGCGCAGATTCTCTCTCGGACTCGAAGCTCGGCGCCAGGTGTAAAAGAGCGTCAGCGCGCCGAGGGCAGCGCCGGTCGACATGGTTTGGCCGTTGTGGAATTTTGCGTGGGGTGGCCAGTTGGGGTTGTAGACGTGGGTTGTGGAGAAGTCGGCGAGGAAGGGGCCGAAGGTTGTAGTTAGGGCGGTGAGGGTGAGGAGGGTACGGGGGAGGAGGAGGGGGCGTGGCATGGTGGAATTGATGGGGGTGGTGGAGGGTTATGGGTTTTTGGTGTTATGGCGGGATTCGAGAAGAGATTTGGTAATGGGTGGTTGTGAAGTGGCTTTGGAGGGAGAGGGTCATTAGAAGAGGTCAATGGATTCTCCTCGATGATAAATCATGCTGTTACATTGCTATAATGATGGACTTCTTCGGTGAGATGCACGGTAAAATCGTGGTGTCCGAAACTCCGGCTTGGCATACGAATGATATCACGTGATTGGTGCATATGTCGTATACTCCATCTTGTACGCAACGACAGGCTGATGATAGTTTGTGCGAGACCAGCGTCTCGGTTTCTTGACGGGAGTAGTGCGACTTGAGAGGTAGCACCAGAAGAGTCGGGGCCAAGGGTGTATACACTTCGTGGATGTCCACGCTCCCAGGACGTGCCGGCTCGTAGGGTGTGTACGCCTCCGATAGCATTTGAGTTGTCTAATTTCTTGGAATGGCGCGGGTCGGAATGCTTCTATCGCGAGGGCTGTGAACGGGTCGCAGCTCAGTTAATCGCTGCTCGTTGGATGTTCGGATGTCAAGGATGTCACCAGCACTGCACCAATCCCACCACGTCCCAGCTCATCTTGCTACCAGTATAGTATAAGTCGAAAGCCATGCTGCAAGCTGTCAGGGTGACTGGGTAGGAATCTGAAGCATCTACTCCGTATAATGATCATTTCGATGACAAAGGAACTATTGGCGATAAGCGGAGTTAGAGGTTCTTATTTCCACCCAACTCCTTTATGTTGGTCCGGAGTTAAGGTACTTCTTTTCGAATATAACATTATTCCTTCGCTGCTTGAGTCGATGAGTCGACAATAACATACAGCTTGAATTGATCAAGCCTAGACAACAACGTCACATCCACTTACTGCCTACCGCCTACCACCTGCGCCCGACCAATGACACACCCATCCATACATCTATACGAGAATCGCATCTAGCGATGGCAGCCCCAAAAGTAGTTCTCGTCACAGGCGCCAATGGTGGTATCGGCTACGAAGCCGTCAAAGCCTTTCTCGAGTCTGCCAAGGCCAAGTATCACGTTTTCCTCGGCAGTCGTTCTCTAGAGAAGGGCAAACTCGCGATCGAGAAGCTCCACGAGGAAGTTCCCAAAACCGACAATATCGTTGAGCTCATCCAGGTCGATGTTACCAGTGACGAGTCGATCCAGAAGGCTTTCGAACAAGTCAAGGCTAATCCGGGTCACCTCGACGCGCTCGTCAACAATGCTGGAGCCACCTTCGATATTGCATACACAGCCGGTAAAGTGTCGCTCCGCGAATGCTTCAACAAGGCCTACGACGTCAACGTCTCCGGTGCGAACGTCATGAGCTACACCTTCATGCCGCTCTTGCTCAAGTCGTCTGACCCCCGTCTGATCTTCGTGGCTGGTCTTTCCTCAATCACCCTTGCAAGCCAAAAGTACTTCCCTACACCGCCCCTACCGGCTGGATGGCCAAAACAGGTAGACTTTGAAACGATCGGATATCGTTGTAGTAAGACGGCCCTGAACATGTTGATGCTAGACTGGAACCACAAGATGAAGGAGGATGGAGTGAAGGTGTGGGGTGTCGGACCTGGCTTCCTCGCTACGAATCTGGGAGGTATTCACGAGAGGGCCGTAGCTATGGGCGCTGGCCATCCGAGTCCTGGTGGAAGAAGGATTAGAGAGGTTGTCGAAGGCGAAAGAGATAGTGATGTGGGCAAGATTCTTGGCAAGGACGAGGCTGGCAATAATAAGCTCATCGCATTCTGAGTCGAGCAGGATGGATCATTGACATGACTTTATCAGGGGCTAAAATGGATGTCGGAATGGCGCTGTCGTAACCATGGTATGAATGAGGTTGGATGGTTTTCGAAGGTAGCCATCGATAAAGCAACATGATGGGTTGAAAGATTGTCTATGTTGTTGTGAGACACCTTTAGGACAAAGAGCCAAGGCGCTAATATTGCTGATCAATGTATGAGCGCCAAGGCCACGCTTGTCCATATCCGGTCATAGGCCGACTTGAGTATTTTATACTGAATGCCCCTGAGTTACCCCCAATTTCTCCAGTTTCCTTCAGTTTACAGTTTAGTTCGCCTCTACCTCTCCTAAAGGCCACACCACCTATCAAAATAATCCACTACTTTCTCAAACCAGCCTCCTCAGCTCCATGACACAAGCACTCAATCCACCTTAATCCCCATCAAATTCGTACTCCTCCACTATCTAACACTACACTCAACCATAAAACATGCTGCGAACCGGTAGGATACATTATAATCACTCTCACTTAGTCCCCCTCCTCAAACACAGTCAAGAAGCATCAATCTAAGCTAACCATCCACATAATCACTCCTATCACAAAAGCCCATCGCAGAAGAAAATTTGGACACGCATATACTACCAAAGGGTGACGATGTTATCGTTCTCCCCAGAAAGATATATAAAAGCAAGAGCTCCTCATAGCATTCAGAAAATACATGACAAGACAATCGATTACCGAATTTCTCTACCTGTTGATCAACCAACAATACTGACCGGACTAACGACCAAGTCTTCTGAACGCGATCCCTCGACTTGGCGAGGAGGTTTAGCATGTTCCGCTTTATATTGTTCAATAAGATTAGATGAGTAGAAAACTTCTTCCCAAAGAATTTCCGAGTCGCAGTGCTGGAGCGGACGAGGTAGTGTAATGAAGGGGGAGGAGTAGAACGATAGACTGCGCGATGAGAGACGGAGAGTATCTGAAGTCGAACACCCCCCCCCCCAAAAGATATCTTAGGACTATTCCAACGAATCCGCTTTCCGGACGTCGAAAATGAGTCTATGAAGATGGATTGTGTCCTACCCTCCTACTTCTCTGGCGATGGAATATGATACCATGTGTGTGGATCAATCGTAAGCACATATTTTTAATGGCTTATACCGAGCAATGGAGACTTGCTAGCCGCCAAGAACCCACCATGTTGTAAGGATCGTGCGCATACCAAACAGTGCAAAAAAAGACAGGGCATAAGTGTTTTTTGTGATATATGCATAGACTTGAACATGATGGTAGGTGGTAGGTGTCGAGAATTTAAGGAGTATATTGACATTGAGCGGCTTCTCAAGAAGATCGTGTCCGGTGACCTACCTGATCCATGGATTCGGAGTCACCGTTCTTGCTGTGATCAGCTGTCCAACATGGTAGAGATCCTACTATTATTGGACAATAGTCCTATCCGAAAATACAGCACTCCCAAACCCACCAACCCCTCCATCCTCCCCCTCCTCACAAATCCCTACTCTCAATAATAGTAGCACACTCATCTCCCAACTCAGCAACGACAGTCTGCACATCAAACACACATACATCAGCGCCAAATTTCCAATCCCACTTCCTCCATTCTCAAAAGCCCCCTTGGACATCATGACAAAGGAGAAGAGAAGAGAAGCAATACTCACATCAACCAACTGTTTCGCGTTAGCACCCGGGATATCTCGATCGCCAATCCCATCACGGATGACGGAGACGTCGTAGCCCAGTTCTGCGCCTGCGCGGGAGGTGCCCGAGATGCAGACATGTGCCTGGAGAATGCGTAGGTTAGCTTGGTCCGTTAGTTGAGAGATCCTTGAAGGGCGTACCATGTATCCTGCGGCAGATCAGCTTTCAATATTAAGAAAGGCAGGGTGAAAGCACATACCAGCCAGCACAATCTTATTCTTCCCCAACTTCTTCAAATGCTCATCCAGATCCGTTCCCGTAAATGAACTGGGTTGTTGTTTATGGATCACCTATCCCCCAACATCCAATCAAATCAGTACTCTCCATCCAACGCAAATATTGAATTGACTCCAGATCTCAGGACAAATCCCATCCACCCATCCCACTCCACTCCACCCATCCCCCCCACCCACCCCACCATTCCCTTCCCTTCCCAAAGAGAAAAATCAACACACCTTCTCCCCCTCCCCCCCCTCCCTCAACTCCCCAAACTCCTCCGCCAACTCCGTCCCCGGCGTAAACAACGGCGCTCCGTCCGGCGTATCATGCCTCACATGCACGACGTCGCCTTTGGCATCTCGGTACTTCTTGAGCACGTCGCCGATGACGGCTCGGGATGATTTGACGTCGGAGATGGCGAGGAGGCCGTGGTCTGGATGTCCCACGGTGTGGGAAAGGATTAAGTGTTTATACGAGTGGAGTGTTGGTTTTGTACAGACGTTTAGGGAGGAAGGGGAGAGTGAAGAATTTGCGTACCGTACTCATTCTGTGCATCCACAATGACAAGGACACTATCCTCAGGCGTGGGTTTTGATGGTTCGATACCGAGGAAGGAGCGGAAGGATTTCCCTGATTGTGGTTGTGCCATTTTTGTTTTTCTTTCTGTGTTTTCCCTTTTTTTTCTTTTGAGATATGGGTATATATACAATGAGACGAAAGTTTCGATGAGTGATGAACGATAGCGCATATCGGATCTGGGTCTTAGAAGCGGGCAGCATCCTGTCGTCCGATTGGCCAGAGGAGTAGGGATGCTTAGTCAGGAAGGAGATGTAATTTTGAGGAATCCTGGCAGTAAAGGGGACATGATATCTGAGAGAAGTCATTGTGATCGCATCTTTCTTCTATTCGTCAAGATTGATTTGAATCAGCGTGGACCTGGAAGTAGTTATTAATTTTTTGACCATTCTACTTTGAGCTACCATGCAAGTTTTGATGAGCACCACATGGTACATGTCCTTCTATAATCGTTGACGAATCATGAGTATCGTCATATACTCTATTCATGCAATCTCATATCTCGTCCATTCATTTCGGCGTGACACTGACAATCCATCCATCCCCCTCCACTTCTCTCTTCCCATTGACCCCACCCCACAGCAGCACTCCACCACCCTCAATATCCCTTCCAACAGGACTGCTCGCAAACCATCCCCTCGGCCCCGGATGGCTCTTTCCCTCCGTCTCCCCCTCAACGACTGTAACGACACCCACTTCTGCCCACGATCCCTCACCAGTCGCTATCCCCATTGCAGATCTCGTGGCGTCCTTGATACCCGCCGCCGTCATATTCTGCGCAGGTACTTGGTAGCTCCATACGTCTGACCAGAATACTGGATCGTCTGACGAGGGAGAGGGAGTTTCGGAGGTTGGAGGAGAGGCTCGCTCTCCAAAGAAGTAGAGCAGGTACTCGCGACCATTGCCTGTCGTGACTGGTATCAATCCTGCGCCCTTTCGAGGCCGGGGACCTGGTGTGAGAGGATTGGTAGGAAATGAAAGAGTCGTCCATTCATTCTTGCCAGATGTGAGACCCACCTCGCCTTCGCCACGGGCATCGCTGTAGGTCTCTTTTGTAAAAGGAAGGTAATGGATCTCACTGCCGAGGTCAGAGGAGCTACTGATAAGGTATAAGCGATTGTGTGTCAGGGCAAGGCTTGGTGGGTAAGGAGATGTTGATGGTGTGGATGGTAGGGAGGACCATATCCGGGACATAACATTAAAGATCCAGGTGTCATTCAGTACATCATTTTGTGAGGAGAAGCCTCCGCTAATAATCAATGTTCCATGAGGCTCCTGGGGGGAGGAGCCCTTGCCGATGAGACTAGGTAATTTGCCGATGGTAGATTGTATTTGCTCGCCGTAGCTAGCCTTCTCGGACGCATTTCTATTCGGTAAGGGGTTCTCGCTGGCGGCACCTCCGTGCAGATAGCGACCAGGTGGCGTTGACGCGTCGGTGGCTGGATCGATGTAGCTCCAGCCGAGAGTGTTGGTGTCGAAAACCCAGACTCTCCCCATTTCTTCGATTGGCTTCTCTTCTTCGCCTCTACCTCCAAAAACGTAGATCTTCTCTCCAATCGCACATGCTGTATGCCCGGTTCTCGGCCCAGGTACTGTTCCGTCCTCCCCTTCTCCCAGCGAGGGTACAACCTTGTAATCCGGCTTTCCTGCATTTCCTGCCTTCTTCAAGGGCAAGCTGACGATATGGACTTCATCTCCAGCCAGTCTCCCAGCCTCAGTTTCCCCTCCGAAGATATATGCTTGGCCTGAGACGACAGTGCCAGAATGGTGTGATCGAGGGAGGAAGGCTTCGCTGGAGACGCGTATGAAAGTTGCACTTAGTGGTTGGGTAGATTGGGCGAGACCGTAAGCGCCGACTGCTCCAGCTTCGAGTGTTGTTGATACGACTTGCTCGGCGGCGACCAGGCCCGTTACTGTTGCTGGATCCATGTTTGAGTAAGATACAAAATCCTTGTTTGAGAGCAGTCGATGCTCAGTAAGGCCAAGACACTAGCATTCCTGATTGGGCTTAGCCCAGGCTTAGCATCTTCGATATATCGTTCAATCTCCTACCCTTCTTGTCCAACAGTATATCACATTTCAGTGCTTCGTTACGCAGTATACGACAGACTTGTGATGAACGAAGTTCAACCTTGGTATTGCCTAGTAATTGTCAATTCTTGTACTTAAGAGGTACATGGGTATATTACCATAAGCAATTTCCGTCTTACTATCCAGGGGTCAAGATGAACATTATGGAAAGAACACTAGCAAATGCGAATCAGATTGCGGTCCGTACTTGAAATGACGAGGTTGTGCGTTCATCGTGGTGGCATCCATTCTCTCTGAAAAATCCTCCCCTTGTTCGGACAGCAGGAACGTACATAATTCTCCTTAACATCCAAGTCTGACCAGTATCGGATCCTCTTACATTGCACTGTCACCAATTGTCCTCAAAGATGCTCTATATCGAGCACTTTCCGTCTTCCTTCGGTTTGCAATCCATCTAGACCTGATTACCATCACCTCACCACTTTCAAACTCATTTCATTCGACCAGAACTCAAACTCGCCAGATACGGGACCTTACTCTCCGACCAGAGCGATCACGACAAGGCTCAAAGAGAACGTGGGGTCGTCAATACAACGAATACCAGTCCCCGCCAGGCCAATAAGGAGAGGCAGGTTGCCATTACCGTTCTTTGTTGATCGTGACATTGATTATGCCGCCAATAGAGCAGCGTATCAATTAATCGTTCAACGCATCCTACATTTGACGTTCAAGCTGACTCTCGATTTCGGATACTTTTGATCCGCAAACGCTTATAGAGCATATCCTCTACAAATGACTACGCCACGTTCTTCTACCGAGCAGCAACCTCGAAGCTGTACGCCAAAGCTACCGATCAATAGATAGCGCACGGGTCGTTGACCCAGGACCACGTTGAAGGATGAGACCTATTATTCTGTGTGTGAATCCGAATGAGGAAGATACTATCTGGTAAAGCAGCACCAGGATTGTACATAGGTGCGGGTATACCATCCCTGTCGCGAAACTAGTGAGGCATACTGGAGCCATCTCTTTTCGTTCATATTCCTTCAAACTGTCCAAAGTAGCACGTCAGACCGCCTGTCGCCTCTTCGAATGTATAAGCAACAGTTTTATCAAACCACCCAATGGACGCTACGAGGACGCAGTATGCCATCTCAAATCGCGAATTGGTGCACATTCACAAGCTACCAAAAGGGATGCTAGTAGACGTGCATGTTCTTCAGGGTGCGGTGAACGAGTATGCAATTGCTGCTTTTGAAAACGAGCAGGAATTTGCATTATCATGCTGCAGGTGTGCTTCATGAACACATCTGTCGGAAGGACTCTGGAACTGATTGTCCTGCTTGACGGTATCTCTTCGGGGTCGGGAACAATTCAATTAGTTACACGAACCCCATTCAAAGGTTCATAAACTGCTGTAATGACTTCGAAGAGATATTGACTTGTGAACAGAGGTGTTTGCTACCCGCGTCTATGGGAAGTGTATAAGGATGACTTTCGATAGATTTCATTGATGTTTGAGAAGGTCTTGATGGCGATTGTGGTGGGGGGGATGAAGGGGAAATTCTGCATACTGCGATGGTGTGGGAAAGCTGAGGTAGTGCAGATTAAGCGTCAAGTGGAGCGAACATTTGATCTATGCTTACCTTACCAATCGCAGTCACAGTCCATTAGAATCAGATCAGGATCAGACGAATTTCAAGCCCCCAACCCCCTCAACCAAGTCCTCCGTCCTCTCAATCATCCCCATCCCACTCCTCGTCCCGCCCCTCTTCTTGTCCCTCCCATAAGCCTCCTCCCAAGTAACATCCTCCCCACACATGATAAGATAGCACTTCTTAGCCACCCCGTCCGCATCCGCCAGCAATCTCGGCTCAACATCCGCGTACGCATCACACAAGTCCACGAGCGAAATGACAATTTCGTCAATCAGGAAACCCCACTGCAGGACTCGGAACGAATGTTTGGTAACTTCGATTTTAAACCCGAGCGCCAGAAGGAGACGGTGGACGAGCTCGATGACCTGCAATGGTAGGCCGGACGTGAGACAGCCGGTGATGATATTCGTGAGCGGCGTGATCATTGCGCGTCGGTATTCCACGCTCGGAGGATTCACGTACGTCGCTTCCATCTTGTCCAGCAGATTGTTATAGGTCTGCAGCGAAGTCGACGCTCCCTTTTCGAAAATATCGACAATCTCTTGGCAGATGGCCATCCTTCTCTTCATTTTCTTCCCGCTCGTGTTCTTCTCGGACGTACAAATCTGGCAGTCACAGTCGAATCCGTAATCCTTGAGTTTGCTTTGCCGTTCGTGGAGCTCCTCCAGTCCGGAAATGTACCCAAACTTCAATTCCGTGTCTGCGGGAACATCTTGCTGAGCACGGAAGATCATCATGTCACCGATGAAGGAGCGGCGTACCATAGGATAGCAGCTGTGGTTGATGTACGAGGCTTTGATCCAGACACCGCGGGAGCCACAGAGGTCGTCAGGAACGAGGGTGGGGGTGTGGCTTATTGAATAGTGGTATTCGTGAGTTAGGATGGGGAAGCCGAAGTTGTTGTAGATGATGCGGTTTTCGACGAAGGATCTTGTAGTCGTGGTCAGCTGTGTTTTATGGCTTGTAAAGGGGAATACCAGCCGAATAGTTTTTCGTTCAAGGAATAAGAGGGACACCGGAGTCTAGGCAGTGACTCCATGAAGCGGATGGAGGACTACTTACTCATCAACAAGCGGGAACCCAGACTCATCATCAATCTCATCCTTCCACTCAGGTCCAGCGTACAGCTCGCTGAAACCCTCCGTAAGGCTCATATTACGATACAGCTTGAGCAACGTCTTCTCCACCAAATGAGCCCTCATCTTCAGCGAGAAGAATTTCATGTTTTCCCCATCGCTCCGATCTCGGTTTTCACGCTTGAAAGTCTCGTACTCCTTATCAGTGGGCACGAATACTGCGGCAAAAGCCTTCTCACAGAGCAGTAAATCTCCAGCCTTGACAGCTCGGGTGGTGAATATACCGCGGCCATGGGATTTGATGGCGCAGTCGCGGACCTCAATGGGGCCAACGTAAGTCGCACGGTCCATGTCTGGGGAAGGAGATTTGGTGATAGCTTCTTCTAGCAGAGAAGCAAGATCGTAGTCGCCTGCTTCTTCGCGTATACGGTTTTGGCAGCGGGCGATGTCCGGTTCGGCAAATGCATTGGAAGGGTAAAGGGAGATCAGCTGATTCAGATAGCTGAGGCATTCTCGCCAGCGCTGAAGGCCGTACAAAGCGCGAGCGGCGCGGAAGAGGGCTTTCTCGGGGGGTGTGTGCTGGGACATTCCGAGGACGACAGTAGCGTCTGCAAGGGCAGCATCGTAGTGTTGAGACTGGATTCGGGCGTGGCAGCGGTTGAGGAGAAGAGTGACTGCATCCGTTGTGCTTTTGGTGCGTTTCAGAGCTTTGTCGTAGCTTTAGAGTAGTCAGCAATAACTGTTCTGACCGAGCGGGGACAGACGAGCCACGTCAGAATCGACTTGCCACTGGATGGCCGCTAGGTATTTTCCGTTCTTGACTTGTGTATTGCCCTCGGCTTTAAAGACCAGGATATCAGTGGACATGACCATACTGATGATGATGGGATGAGTGATGTAGAGCTAAAGGTGAAGTCGTGCGAGGATAAGCTAGTTTCAAGGTTGCAAAGGCTGGCCCGCTTGACGATGGGCACAAAGCTCAGATGTGAAGAGTTGAAGTTCGTGCGATGCGGGGTACCAGTCAAGCAAACCATACTCGCCTGTATCAGACAACATAGAGGGTGAAAGGCAAACCTGTCTAGTGGGATGATGCCCAACTTCACTGGCTACTACAACAAAGGACTGACGATAACGGCTCTTCCAACACTGAATAGCTAGCACCCCAACAGGCAATTAAGGCCGTGCCTCATATCAAACAGAACGTCCGCGCTGATGGGCTGCGTTGATAGCTTTCTTAATGTGCTATAGAGAGCGTGTTGCTGCTACACCCTTTGGGTTTATACTGATGGAATCGGAGGGAGCCATGCCCAAGTTACCTTGACCCTACCGAGAGCAGGGTCAGCCAGCTGCTTGAAAGCCCCAAGGCTCACGTCAATATCCGTGGGCTTGCACCCTACGCCTAGATATTTCATCAGCATCGCTGTGCATAAAGCTTCCAGGATTCCAGACGTACAACGATCTACGACGGTTAGATCAACGCTGTTGCCGTCACGTATGGCTCTAAGCTTATGCCCGCAGAGTGGATTGGCATTCGGATCAGAACCAGTAGATGCAGCATCGAAGTCAAAATGACTGATAGAGACGATCTGATCGCCACCAGACGAGGTGACTCCGCAAGCGCCAAGCCCAGGGCCGTAGTAGGTCAAGTCGCCTGAGTAGGTCTGCGATCCCAGAGGAAGCGGTTGGAAACTACTGTAGCAACGTACTTAGCAAAGCGACTGTCAGACCAGTAATTAGAAAATACCTTGATCGATGGCTGAGTCCTGCCGCAAGGCCGACGATGAGGACAAGAATTGCTACAACGACTGCAACAACAATGATGCACACGACCCTCCTGCTCAGACCCCAATACTTTCGATGTGCGGGCATCAATCGGTCGAACTTTCCCCTCGCTCTGTCTCTGAAGCTTTCTCCGGCTGCTGTTGGCTTGCGCTTTTCTCCACGATGGCGGGCACTGGTCTCCCATTCTGGTAAATTGAATTCCTCCGCACGATCATGGCCCTTCGTAGTCTCCATAATCGTACGGAGAGGATGATCCAGAGTCTCACAGGGACCAGCAATACAGGCGAGAGTCGGCGAGTGGTGATGAAATGATGTTCAGGGACAGAATGCGAGAGGGTCCCATCCTGATGAACGAAGTCATGGGGAGACGGAGCAAGTCATTGAAGTAGTCGCACAAGATATGGTACCGTAGTACGACGCTGCTGTACAGGTTGCGATACCCCTCCGAAAGACTGCATGGTTTGGTGCCCGATCTTCGAGATGAAGGCGGAGATGGATATTGTAGTTGGAGTACATAGGTACCTACCTGGAGCCAATCAAAACTGTCGAGATCTAAATGACACGCTAGCCACTCTCGTCCTAGCGTAGTCTGATCCGCCTCGGTTGCTTTGATGGTGCATTTTGCCTCATCAACATCATTTCCTTCACTACCATCTATAGCAGCACAACAATTCTCATAGGAGACGCTTCACTTCACAGCTAGCAATCAAAACTCATTCAATCCTCATCGGCTACCAAACTCCTGATTAGCCGCAATGGCCGCCCTCCGCACCACCACATCCCGCTTCCTGGCCTCCACTGCTCGCCAACATGCCCTCCGCTCCCCCGTCACCGCTCGCACTTATGCAACAGTGGATCCACTCTCCAAACTCGGTGAAGCAATGTCCTCCACGCAGCCGCCTGTTCCCCCAACCAAGACATCCACAATCGAAGAACCCAACCAATCGCCCGAGGCTCGAACAAAGACATTCCACATCTACCGTTGGTCACCAGATAAGCCAAGCGAGAAGCCTAAGATGCAATCATACACGTTGGATCTAAACAAGACGGGGCCGATGGTGCTAGACGCATTGATCAGAATCAAGAATGAGGTCGATCCGACACTAACGTTCAGGCGGAGTTGTCGGGAGGGCATCTGTGGGAGTTGCGCCATGAACATTGATGGGGTCAACACCCTGGCTTGTTTGTGTATGAAACAATTTCCCCGAACAACCTCGTAGGATGAACGCTGACTCTGGCGACGCGTAGGCCGCATCCCACCAAGCACCTCCCACGAAGCGAGGATCTACCCTCTACCACACACCTACGTCGTAAAAGACCTCGTCCCAGACCTGACCCAATTCTACAAACAATACAAATCCATCAAACCCTACCTCCAGCGCGAGACCAAAACCGAAGACGTACGTCACTCCCTCGCATTACCCACCTCCCTAATACCCCCTTACCATACTAACCCAACAAACACCAGGGTCTCGAAAACCGCCAATCACCCGCCGACCGCAAAAAGCTCGACGGCCTCTACGAATGCATCCTCTGCGCCTGCTGCTCCACCTCCTGCCCCTCCTACTGGTGGAACAGCGAAGAATACCTCGGCCCCGCCGTGCTCCTCCAATCCTACCGCTGGCTGGCCGATTCGCGCGACGAGCACAAGGCGGAAAGGAAGGAGATGCTGGACAATAGCATGAGCTTGTATCGGTGCCACACGATCCTGAACTGCAGCCGGACTTGTCCGAAGGGCTTGAACCCTGGAAAGGCGATCGCAGAGGTTAAGAAAATGATGGCTTTGCCGTGAGATGGGCATGATGGCGAAACGGATGGCTTGGGGGCTAGGCTAGGGGGTGATGCTACGATGGTGTTCACGGAAGCATGAAAGATCGTTTGGAAACATTGAATTATTTGTATATATTGAACAATGAAAGCATGATCGCATTAGCCCTTGTGATCCTCTCATGACAAGATCATCGACTATACCGTACTATATCCAACTAAAATCACCACTACCACTATTACTATCCAGAACCCCCATCAGCGCAACTACGCCTCTACAACCATTACCATCCCCACTCGTAACCCTTATCCTGTGCCCCCCTTCCATCTCAATACCTCTATATCGTATCTGTATCACTACAACATACAAGCCACGAAAGAAGGAAAAACTCGAACCCCTTTCGCGTAAACCTTCGCAAGACACACCACCCCCCTCCCTAAACTCCAACACCTCATACCCGCCACCCAAGTACCTACCTACTGCCGCCCCCTAAACCGCGAGGTACTCCCGAAAACAAGTACGTCTGACTCATATATCTATATCTTCATATATATCCAGTCAAATCACCTAGTAGAAATCTTAATCATGGTATTATATCGACATAGATAATGAAATGCCCCCTTTATTGGCCATCAATCGCACGTCCATATCCTACATTGAAATAGCACACCCGCTATATCCTCGAATATATAGTTAATCCACTAAAGCAGTCCTCGGCTCCAGCCTAACTAACCCAAGGATTTCCCCTCGACTCCGCAGCCGCGATCCAACTCTTCCTATCAAAAATCACCACGGAGCCATCTGCTCCGCTCACCCTTACACCTTCTCATCTCACACTTCTCCCTCACCCCTTCCCACCCCTATTCCCCCCTTCAATCCCCCGCCCTAACCAACGCCTCCCCAGCCCTCACAGCCACCTCTCCCTCTTCTCCCAGGGCAACCCCCACCAATCCCTCCCTCCTCAGAAACCTAACATTAGGTACCTCTCCCCTCCCCTTATCCGCAACCCGAACCATATTAAGCACAGGATAAATAGTCGCCCTCCAAACCACCTCATCTCCCTCCCTTTCCTCCCCTCCCTCCCCTCCATCAACAAGATCCCGCCACTCGTCGTCGTCCGCATAAATCGTCTTCTCCACCATACCCCCTCGGCTATAAACCTTGGCAACCCCAGGCCCATGCGATATCCTCATTGCGCTCTCAATTTTGTCCATCAGCGTCAGAATAATCCAGCCATCGCACATCTCTAATTTACGCCATTGATCCGTACCCGCTTGCTGCAGAACCTTTTCGATGATCCAAATAGGGCGGACGACGTTGTTGGTGAAATTCCATTCTTTCTCCGCTTCTCTTTCCTTCTTGCCTTTCTTTTCGTCCTTAGCTGGCTTTCGAAGTTGACAGGCAACACCGCAATTGGCAAAGAGGAGGTCGCGATTTTGTAACGGATGAGTGTCGTCGGCGAGAGCGGTAGCGAAGAGGCGGAGGAGGAGAAGGGAGCTGAGCTGGTTATTCTTGTAGTGGAGGTGGGTGGTAAGGAGCATGTGTTCAAAGGGCGATCGGCGGGCGGTGAGGCAGGCTGTGGTGCAGGTTGGAAGGGGGTTGGTCGGGGCGTAGAAGTTGATGTCTGGTTTTGCGGTTGGAGGGAGGTGCGGCGAGGGTGTGTCGGGTGTAAGGACGGATGAATGGGGTGGAGAACTGATGATAGGGCTGGTGATGGAGTCGGAGATTTCGCTGCCGTAGGGTGCATTTGCTGAGTCTTGCGATGATCTTGAGATTGTGGGGGAATCTGAGTGGTGTGATGAGGGTGGTGGGTTTGGTGTTGGTGTTGTGGTACTTTGATACGTGATTGGGCAGTCTCGAGGCACGATCATGAGGCACGAGCAGGTGTCGCAGTAATAGCGACTTGATAGACGTGGACATATGTTCTCGGAAACGTCTTTTGGAATGCGGAATGCTACATTGGATCTTGTACGTTCGGACAGCACCAGCTCGCCAGCATAGATGTCTCGATTGGCGCGTAGCTCGACATATGGCTGGAATGTCTCGTCCCAAATGTCAGGCGTGTCGATGAAGTGAGGTGAGCAATTTTTCGTGGTTTGCTGTACACAAGATCGGAGCAATTTCTGCCAATCTGCATCGTCCAATTCAGGCTCATGAATGTCCCATCTGTATCGTGACGACTTCCGCTTCGTCGTCTTTGCCAACATGCTTTCCTTAGTCTTCCGTTTCTCCTCATCTCGTCGTCGCTGCTCAGTCAAAGACAAGTAAGCAAGGCTTTGAGGATCATCTATGCTTTCGTCCCATGGCTTCATGCAGTCATTCAGGATTTCGGTCCCTAGCATCTGGAAGTAGGTTTTCTCCCAGTCGTCCAAGCCGGTACATCTCTTATATGCATCGTCAATCAATCCCAATGCATCAGATCGAACACCATCTCCACACGTGAAGAGGGCACCACAAAGCCGGTAAATCGCGCGGATCTCCAGCGCCATACAAACTACCTGCCGCTTGTTGAGAGGAAACCTTTCACACTTGTCGGCCTTTGGGTCTTCGAGCTCTGGTATATCGTTGATAACAAGAGTGGAGAGCGCGGAGTATGCCCACCCACCCTGAACAAAGCGTCGTCGTTCGCTCGTCCAGGCTTCTCCACCCTCTACGGCCAGTCGCTCTGCGCGAAGATACCTGTAAGCGGCTTGGAACCTGGATAAGCCATCGTCTTCATCTTTTCGTATCTGATTCGCCGCGATCCCTGCTCGGTACGCGTCAATAACGGCGAGCTCTGGCATGTTGAGGCAGAGGTAGGCTAGCGACCGGTTGAGGAATGCGCAAATCTTATCACCAGAGTCAGGATGGCCTATGCATCTTTTTTGGTTGCAACGAAATCACGTGGAATACGTACGTGGCCGGGCGAGAGCTTATACAGGATATCCGTGTATATTGTGATAGCTTCCTTTGCTTGACCTTCACTGAGGTATTTGTTCGCTCGGAACATGGCATTTTCTGGGTTGTCTTGACCGTGCACGAGGCGTAAGCTTGGTCGGCGTAGTGAAGGCATGCTGAGAGGCAAGAAGTTTGTGAGGTGATTCCGTGAAAGTGAGGTGAAAGTGAGAGGATAATGCTGCCTTTGCAGTGTGTGGCCGTCAGCGGTAGAGTAGAGTAGAAATAATTGATATAAGCTTGAAGAGGCATGAAAATGCTGTTATATCTGTGTTGATGTTTGCAATGATGTTGATTGAAGAAAATGGAGTGTCAATTATAAAACGAACCACTTGTACTAGTTTGTCTCAGGAGGAAGTCACGATCCATGCTCATGCAAGTGCAAAGAGAAAGGATCGGTGATCTAAGTTGAGAGTGTGTTGTTTAAATCGCCAGATGCGTCATTCAGTACAACGCTACGCGAGACAACACAGACGTGAATTTGAAAATCTGCTTCAGACTTCATAGATATCCAATGTAAAAATTGCCAAAAATCCTGAGAGCATCAAGACATATCTCCAAACATCTAGGTCTTGCAAGAAAGCCAGTGCGTGCAATCCGTGAATTTCTGCCAAAATTCCACCCCCATTCGAACCCTTGAACTCTCTGAACGACAAGACTGCCTGCCGTGTGATAGGGAAGACAACAAGGTGTGATGGGGAAAACGAAAAAAAAGATCAATTGGCACACCCCGGCTCGATACTTGTTTGAAGTATGAAATGGTAAGCTGCTGCTGTTGGCTTTGAGATTCCTCTCCCCTCTGAAACCTGCGAATTTACCACTTGGAATTATCACTTGGATTTACAACTGGATACCCGAACCGTGCCGGAAGCTAGAGCCAGGATTATTTACACCAAGATTTACGCCAAGATTTACAACAGGAATTACAGCAGAGGCAAGATTTATTTTTTGACCCTTATTTTAAATTATAATCAGGAAAACATAATTTTGCAATCCTTTGCGACAATGAACTGCTAACCACACACTCACCTTTCGGACGTACCACTCACACTGATCACGATTCCTATTGGTATAGGCAATTTTGTAGCTTTGGATACGATGGCGGCGATCTCTGTACGCGCATCAAAGGGTACACAATCCCTTTGGGAGATCTGGTATGCCCGTTAGTCAATTCATCTCACCATGACACGCCAACGGTGGTGAGAACAAGCAGCAACGCACCGAAAATGCCGCAAAACGAGAAATAACCGCACTCGAAGGGTTAAGGACGTCGAACTATGGCTCCTTCATATTCTCCTTTAGGTACCTTGCGGTGCGCGGCATACTCGTCCTCGACGATCGCTCAAATTCCTCAGGATACCACATACCGTACTCACTTGGGGCATTTCCAAGTGTCCCTGATATGAGAAAGCTTCGATTCCAAATCTCTTCCGTTGCTTCACTTTCTTCGGGACCTTTGGGATCACCACAGCCCCCCTTTGACTGATTGCGTCGTTCGAAATTAATCATCTTGACATCTCCGAGGGTTCATATTCAGCAGTCCGAGACTTGAGGTCACAATTCGGCACCCAATCAAGTGATCCACAGCTTCTTGAAAAGGATTCATGTCCATGTCACCATGTCTCCAGCTCTCGTCACAAGAATACCCAAGGTATGGTGGCTCATCATAGCCAACGGGATGTACCGACTGCAGGCGAAGATTCCTTTGGCGGCCGCAACGATGTTTCCGTTTGTAGTGTGTCGTTCATGCGGATGTCGAGTCCATCGCATATCTCGACGACATCCGCCAACCTACAGCATTACACGCAAGTCCCTTGTCTGGCGCAATTTTCCCAATGGTATGCATCCTCCTCTTTCCCGAAGATGCGATGAGCGAGTTTACTAGGGATATCGTTGCCTGGAATCATCGGATCACGCCGGTCTCGAAGTCGGGAGCGGCTATCGTCGATAGCAGAAGCGGACAGTCCCCGCTCACGGCGGGATGGAAGGTCTACCATCCTTCACACAACGACGTCCACCAACAGGAAGGCACTACTCTCGTTGCTAGGACACTGTAGTGTTGCAGATGGTATAGCAGTGGGCAAGGTCGGCAATGATTTCGCAACAGCTGCTACGGTATCATGTAAATACTCAATCCACAGAGCAGTTGCGGGCTAGGGAGAGGTATGAGCAAGGTCCAGGCCTGAGTACCGAGCTCAGAGAAGCCAAGACTCACTGGATCGACATTGCCCTTCCGAAAGATTGAAGTAAAGTCGTTTTGAAAGGATGATTTCAATGAAGTTTACGAGTGTCAGGATGTAGTACAATTCATGTAGTAGTAGAACGACGGTCGTTGATAAGGGACGGAGAACCCCGCTGACTCAGTTTCGCCACGGTCCTTGGCGAATCTGAGTCAGTGTCTAATACACCGTTGTCCATTCATTCGCGCGATGTCATATGAAGTCATTGCATTAACAGACCTTTAACAGTATCCTATCGTCGCAAGGAAGAGCAACAACCTATACAAGTTCCTATCAGTTGACCAGCATCAATGTGCAGCAAACCTCTCCAAGGACACAATACAATAACGAGCTTACCTTTCCTGCCTTCGAGGTAGATATCCAATCTTTCACACGATCGATATCTGCGCATTGGCCTTTCTGTATAAGTGTTGTGAGATGGGGATGATGATGACGATGATGATCTTCAGAATAGGATAGGTTAGAAGCAGTGAACTTGAAACGGGTCACTGTATATGAAATAGATGGTAAGGTAGTAAAGGCGATCGTGAATTTCTCATCAGTCTATATTTTATAGAATACAACGCCTGTTCACTCCAATCTATGCCTTGAAAAACGCAAATGGTATTCATCCCAACATTGTCAAACGCTCATACGCAGCAGTGATTATCATACCCTCTATGTAAATAGCAGCTCGTTATTGTCTCAAATAGGCTGAGATAGCCTCCCTTCTTACTTGGCTCCAAAATATCCCTTTCGGTCGGCGCCAGCGAGACTGCCTTCAAGATCCGACGTTGAAGCGAATTTCTCCACAGCAGTGATATTCGCCGGTAGGTTCTTCTTATGCATTTGCATCTCTGGGAATCTGTTGTGAAGTCAGTAATGTCTTGTGAAGATTGGGAGAGGTAAGACGTACACATAGCCAGGATGGAAAGCTGTGAGGAGGACAGTCGCGACGGCTACCATGGCGCTATCAAGAACGATGAATTCGTTTTCATTCTGCATGATCTTGTTCCTCCATCCGGGACCGAGCTCGGCGATGCGGTAGACACAGCGGGTGAAGATGGTGATGTATGCGATGACGAGACCAGCAATGAAAAGCTTGAAGCGACGGGTTGCAAGAAGGCTGGCGCCGCCGGCTGTAAGGCGACCTCGAGTGCGGATCGCATAGTCGAGGACGAGTGTACCGAAGCCGAGGAGAGTGATGACTTGCCACACGATACCAGCGATCATAAGATCCGTGCCGATTTTCTGACCGCTCGAGCCTGGAGTCGCGCTCGCGGCCAAGCCTCCACCAGCGCCCTGGAGGACGAGGGAAAGGATGTCGCAGCCGATGAAGATCCAGGTGTAGAACTTGGGGCGGAGGCGGGAGGAGTCGGCGCCCAGTTCGATGACGATGTGTTTGAGGGTGAGGTAGATGCCGGCGGCGATGAAGGCGGGGGCGATGATCAGGCAGCAGATTTGGGTTTCGAAGCCGGCGGATGACCAGGGGTTGTTGTGCATGAGGATTCTGCCGACGTAGCCTGTGAAGAGGTATTAGAGAATTGTGTTCGTGGATTCAGGGGGCGTTGGAAAGGAGACGTACCGATGGCTTCGGTGAGCGATCCAAGTGCTAGAGCGATCATGTATGTCCATGTCTTATACTTGATACCCTGAGCAACATTGACAGCGCAGAGAACGGCGAACAGAGCGAGAAAGAAGGCGTTGGCGCCCATGTTGGGGTAGTAGCCATATATTGTTTGGTCGACAGGACATAGCGGGCTAACGCTTTTGCATTTAGAGACGGTGTTTTGATTGATGACTGGCATCGTTGTGTTCATGGTGGTCATATTGGAGGCGAGGATAAATGGGAGGAAGATGGAGTGTGTTGAGGATAAGAACGGTTGAGATGGAGAGATGTGGGCCTTCTTGCAGATAGAATGATATCAAGAAAGATTGGTGGTAGAGAGATGGAGACGAAGAGCAAAGCTTGTCTTTCTGCACGTTGGAGAAAGCTGTTGTTGTGTGATGTTGTTGAGTGATAGGGAGATATATGAGATTGTGAGCCTACCTTTATACTCCGTAGCTCTTCTACAAACATTGTGACGTGAATGCAATATTCCCCCGCCCACAGCCTCCGATCTACACCGACGGGCATCATCCCCCAAGCCTCTAAGCATAGTGAAAGCCGTCTCTACTTCTCACCCGAGTACGTTGGCATACTACGAGGCTTGAGAGAGCTCGCGAGATGACAGCTCAATCGGGGTCTAGGACATAACGACACGGTGGAATATTGAAGCGAGACGGGACTCTTTTAAGATGCGGAAGGATTTTCTCCGACTTGGCCGTGGCTGATAACGCTAGTCGAGGCTCAGAGTCGAACGCGAGGCTCCCACCCCGACAATATCTTCCCCGATACTGCTGTACCGCCTTCGCAAAACGGAAAGGATGTTAAAGAGCTCAACCTTGCCTTCTTCCATAGGAGCATCATTCACACCTGGCAGGGTTGAATACGCAGTACTCGTACTGACCACAAGTACGTCCCGACGCTAAGGTTTAGCGTCTTGGCCCTCCGAGGAATAGATCAGTACGAGTACGTCGACAACATTCCGAGAGACACTAGTCCCATCCTGTCCTAGATCATTTGATCCTGCCAAGACAGCGGGCGCTAGCGAGCTCCGTCGGATGTTATCGTCCCGAGTCAATGTTCCACTCCATCCAAGACATAGCATATGGAAGAGGACGGAGCGGAGGTGTGAAGGGCAATGTACACATCGACGCGGGAAAAGCGGCTATAAAGGAGAAGAGAGGAAAAGAGGGAGGTGGGATCGTGAGTGGAGAATCAAGGGATATAGATTAGGTTTGGGGGTTTGCATGGGAAGGGGGTAGAAGATGTGGTGGGGAGTGGTGAATTATACGGAAGTTCCGTATTCAATTCATTCCGTGGTATTAGGCAACAAGGGGCAGCAGGCTGAAAGAAGCGGGGTTTGGAGACCTCTTTGCTGGGAGTTTCGAGTCTGGTTTTTGGGCTTTTGTATGGTTGGTTGTTTCCTGCAGCAGATCAACAGGCACTTTCGTCTATGCTCTATTGCTCCTCTATTCTTTTCTAAGATGAAATGCATTAGGAGAATCTACCTTGTAACCCATCCTCAAATGTCTGTTTTGTGCCGCAAGATCTATGGTCTCGTGGACACCGAATGCCAGATCAGGGATGGCCACAGTCCGAAGGAGCAAGAGCAATGAGCCCCATCTACGTCGCATGAAATTGTTAAGATTCAGCCGCCCGTCACTGATGGCGAATCACCCAGTCCTTGCATTAGCAATATTGAGCGCAAGTATATCAGTAGCACCGCAAGCTATCAGCTCGTCCATAACGCCAGCTAGCTGTTCCCTGGGCACCATGCTCGAGATGGCCATCCAATCGGCATCATCTAATTTCGTAACGGTAGGTGCTCGCTTGCCAGGTGTAACTTTCGTAGCCACCTCCAGAAGCTTCAGTGGAATGTTGTATTGACAAAGTACGTACTTCTGGGCCGCTGCGAGATGTTAGAGTATGAAGTTCGGGGAATGGCGGGCACTCACTGATGACGCCACTAATCCTCGATGCTATCTTGTCGAGGAGCTTCGGATCTGAGGGGTGTCTCGACTGGATAAGTGTAGCCGTGCTTTCGAAGACAGTGTCTATAGGCTTCAACCCATGTGCTTTCATCGTTTCTCCCGACTCTGGTCCACATCAGCTGCATTCAGTGCCATGACTTTCGTGACACGCACCGACGAGATCGACTATCCCGTCCACTCTCCTAGAAGCACAAGCAATCTCAACACTTCCACTGAGTCTTTTGATCTTCGTTCGAAACTTGACGCCATTCGATGCATCTCCGTTCACCGTGTTCTCCTGTTGTCCCTCCAATCTGGCGAAATATTGCTCCGTCAAAGCGACAAAACTCGTTCCAATGGTCTTGCCTACCAACTCCTCCACTCTGCTAACCTTTCCATGCTCCGGTACCTGCACCTGCAATTTACATTTGCCGAACCCCAAATCAAGGACTTCTCCCATCCCTGTATGATCTGTTGCAGGTAACGATGCTTGATACTCCGCCACCTGATCCCTGCCCGTAATGCCTAGATCGGCTCCTCCTTCGGCGACGTATCCTGGTATGTCGGCTGCGGGTAGGAACATGAGCGCAATGTGGTGGTTCTTGACAAGGCTGATGTCGAGGCGTCCATCTCTGCGGAAATGTAGGTCTGATCCAGATAAGAGGTCGAGAGCTGCTTGTTGGAGACGGCCCTCTATCGCATGGTGAGCTCGACGGAGGATGATAGGTCCGAAGGTGCTCACTCTTTGGGACTGCGATGATGAACCGCCCTTCGGCGCTGTTGAGTCATTAGCTAAGGCCTCTCAACTCGATGGTCTAGTAAGCTATGACTGACACGGACTGATTGACAAGGTCCATTGCTGGCTAGTATCAAGACGTGTATGATGCAGGAATTGTCAATAAACCCGGGGTCTTCCCAATCCTCCTCCACACTTTCAGCTTCACGATTCTCAGCAATCAGGCGTGTCAAAGGCCATACACCAAATCCTCCTCCCTACGACTCTGTCCACGGACTCAACGGCATAACTCTTGCCTCTATATCACAACCATAAAAATCCAAGAGGCACACTCACTCCCCCACCAATTTTCACATAACCACAAAGAAAAATGACCCGCATTAGCGCGCCTTGGCACACCACCCTTCATCGCACAAACTTTCTCAATCCTCACATTTCAACCCACACTTCCAAAGACAACAAGACAAGTGCCCATCAAACATGGACTCCTCAAAAATACCCGTCAAGCTCGTCAAAGTGACCCGAGTCCTAGGCCGCACAGGCAAGTCCCACCCTCCCCTATACTCCCTTCGCCCCCAGCACCCAAACCAAAATTAACCCCCCTCCACCCACAGGTTCCCGCGGCGGCGTAACACAAGTCCGCGTCGAATTCATGGACGATACCACTCGCTCCATCATCCGTAATGTCAAGGGACCCGGTACGTTCTGAACTGTTCTTCGCATAAGGCTAGGAGTGGATGGAAGTACGATGATAGAAATAAATGACGAAATGTGGGAAAGAGTGATTGCTGATATTGTGAGGGTGGGAATAGTGCGCGAGGATGATATTCTGTGTTTGCTGGAGTCGGAGAGAGAGGCTCGGAGGTTGAGATAGGGGATGGGTGGATGGGTAGAGGGATGGAGCGAGAAAGATGGAGGGGTGGCGTGGAGAGATGGTTGCGGATTAGGGAGTTGTTTTCCGTGCACGGAGGATAGACGATCAGCAACTCCTCGATAGGATTTGGTGTAGCTTAGATCGATACCGAGAGCGAGATGCTACATACAATATGTCTCCGCTAGGGGAAGCCCGAGCTCAGAGTCAAGGTGCAGGTCAGCATGATGAGTGCGGCTTCTTTGCAGACCCGAGTGCCCTCATTCGGACCAGATGATACCAGTAGCTTGGATACCCTCCAGCAATGTAACCTGAGCTTTCGCAACATCAACGGCTCCACACACCTCCATGCCCTCATATTCCATGACTCTCGCCATCAACTGATGGCGATGGGATTCTCCGACCCATGCATCCAATACTGCTTCCTCGTTCTCCAGATGTCAACCTCGTCAGGTTTGATACCAATCGACAGCATTTCAAACATTTCGATGACTAGCTGGTTCAAGAAGGTCAGATTGTATGCAGGGTTAGAGAGTATGGCACTCTTGAGATCGCAGTGGGTTGCAAAGAGCTTTACGAAGAGCTTTCGAAGGGGCGTGACGTTGATACTGGTATTCCATAATGCATTGATCGTGCCCTGCCCAGGATATAATGCTCCATCTTGGACTTTGAGGATGGTCGCATCAATGCAGGTATTGTGCAGGATCGCCATCCCCGTCTGCACGGCGAATATGTAAACGTTGATGAGGTGCTGCCACTCGATGTGCTTCCATGCCTCGTCTTGAGTGCGAAATTTCTGAGAGTAGATCCAGGAATTAACACGAGCGAATGTTTCTGGGTTAATGTCGGGCAGGTTGAGAACCTTTGAATCCTCTTCAAGAGTAACGGCCACGTCCGTCGAATCGGCAACATAGCCCGGCTTCAGGATCTTCTCGAAGTACGACGAATGTTTCGTGAGTAATCCACGGTGGATGGCGAACTTGGTGGACTCGGGCCCGATTTTCAGGAAGACGATGTCGTCGTAGATTGTGCTATAATCGCGCATCAGCATAGGTAGAGCCATTGCTTAATGGGAGACTCACTTCCTCACTCCTCTTTCCGTGTCCATTCGGTCGGCTTTGGTGAGACTCTCTACCGGCTCCATCTTCACACGCTTTGCCAAAAGCGCTTCATTGACTGGCACATCTTTTGGACTGTTACCCGTCGAAGCTGGAGCCTTTGGTGTCACATCGTTCGCGAGCGCTGTGTCTGTACGTCTTCGCTTCGAGGATGGATCCTTCGGTGTCTCAGAGTCGGCGGTCCTCCGAGGCTTGGCCTTGATTTTGGCCATACTCTCGTCGTTACCAAGTCTCTCAAGGATCAGATGAGTCTAGGGGCAGAGAGTGATGTGATCGTGGTACTTCTGGTGGTGTCACTGATGCTTTGATGTGCGAGCTACCTTACTGTTAGCATTTGGGAGACGATGGTGGAGGTTGGGACCTGACTTGACATTCATTGAAACGTTGCGTCTCAAGAGCACGGTGCCATGGTGAGACTGTTTGTAGTGATTATCGACAGACTCGGGCCAGATACAACTAAGGCTACTCGATCCTGGGATCGGCAAGTAAGCAGCTAATGGAGAAAGAATGTGGAGGAAGTTGCGAACATGAAGAGTGAAGGATGTGTTATTCGGCTTAAGGGCCCCTAGCGCGCTTTACTGCACAGTGAGGTTGGTAAAGTAGGTAATTATATTGCAGGCTCCTCAATTACTATGAGGTAGCCGACAGATACAAATCATACATTCCCATTCCCTCATAATGATGGCCGTTACATAGGACTCTTCGCCATAAGTTCAGGTATGTCCTCGACCGAAAGCTTTCCTTGTAGAATGCCTGTCAAACATAGTTAGTCAAGTGTCCGATCATGAGTGGACTGGATAGATCTACTTACGATAAATCCCGGTGAGCAGAGGGAACTCGTCGACTTTCCCTCTCTTCTCCAAAAAACCATAAACCTCCTTGGCCGTAGACGTCCCCTGCAACATCTGGCCGTTCATTTCCTCTTTCTCTACCTGTTGAATGCTGATGCCTTTCTCCACGCTCATCTTAGCGCACCTGTAATTCCTGCCGCTGCTACAACTTGTAATCAAATCTGCCACACCCGCACTCTCTTCTGTAAATGTAGCCGTACGCACGGAGTTCTCGAAGAACATTTTACCAAACTTCCGCATTTCGAGAAGCCCTACACGCATCACCGCGGCTTTGGCGTTGTCGCCCCATTGCTTGCCAACGACGAAGCCAGCAGCCAAAGCGATGATGTTCTTGAGAGCACCACCAAGAGACACGCCTACAGAGATTGCAGAGTCAGCGCGCCTTCTCAGCTTCCCTTGCTGTATGATAAATCCTAACAGACAGAATACCGGCCAATCAGACTCTGGATTTCGAAAAAGAACACATACCAGCTACATCATTTACCACATGCACGTGAAAGTAAGGACGATGGAAGAGGGTGTGAATGACGTCGTGGGTTATCTCTGGAAGTCCTTTGGGTTGAGCAGTCAACCTTACTCTTGATGTCTGACCTCTAGCGTCCTTATGCTCGGTGATCTGAGTCAGGTCCAGTTGCGAAGCCTCTGGCGTTCGACGTTCCTTGGGGGTAGGGTTTCGAGAATCCATGGGGGGTGGATCGTAGGCCACTGTTGTCTCGCAGAATTTCTCCATAGCCACTTCATTGGCGATGTTTGCACCAGAGAGTGCCTATGTCCGTTGTCAGCATTCCATTTGTCAGGCTGAACAGTAGCTCAGGAACAGGGGAAGTTCCGAATCTTTCTCCGTCCATAGCCAAATGTACGTACCCCCACATATATACCTAGCTTTTCACCTATAGACTCGGAGAACAGCTCGATGTCCTCACTGGACACGCTGACCCCCTTAATGCAAGATATTCCTCTTGCGTACGGCAGTACAGAGCCCTTCATCTGGTCGCACAGTCCGCCTATGAATTGATGCGGCAGGTTGAAGATGAGAATCGTAGAATTTTTGACAGACTCCTCCAGCCACGGATTGGCGATGATATTTTCTGGGAGCGCAATGTTCGGCAGATATCTGACATTTTCATGAAAGTGATTGATCAATTCCGTAAGCGGATGTTTCTCTGTCGAATATTTCGAGTTCTGGTCGAAGTGTTTTGAAGACTTGGGGACTGTAGCTTCCTCTTCATACACCCACATCTGCACCTCTGGCTGGAACAGATCCGGGTGCTCCTTTGTGTTCTCTGCGATAATCTTGGCTATCGTTGATCCCCTCAATGGCAGAATTTAATGTCAGCTTCGGGCCAACAGAGTGTACCCAAGAGTTGCCGATTAAGCTTACCAATTGCCTGATCCTACCACCGTTACCTTGTGTTTATGCTCATGAGCGCCGAGTGTCGCCATTGCTCTTGCAGACACTGTGAGTCTCTGCTTGGAGGGGGAGAGTATGCGGAGAGAGGCGGAGACCTTGGCAAGGCGTCGGAGAGCTGCGGTGGTGGCAGCTATATTGGCGGCAGAGGTGTCGTGGGATTACTCTTCGCATTAGCGGTAAAGATGGAAAAACTTTATCAGAACATTCAGGGAAAAGTTGGAGAAGCTGAGCTTCCTACTTACCTTGCTGTATGTTGTACCTCAAGGTAATCCTCAACGGTCCGATAGGGCTACGGCTAGATATCGGAAGCGAGCAGTCTAACGGCGTTTGTAATTCTCGATATAACCCAATCTTAATCAGGTTTTGCATGTGAGTAGATGCAATTTAAGCGTTGGCAACCTCAACGTCAATTGAATTACCCGAGATATTTATGTAAGCACGGTACTGAGCCGTTCGCTGGCAAAATTTTAGGCCATTCGTTTCGTCTAGTGGTGGGAAAGCAAGCTTTGAGCAATAGGTTTACTATATAATATAATTTAGTCACACTGTACGTTCGAGAAACCCCTTGCGCATGATCAGGCTGAGAAGCCTTGAAGCCAAGGAGTAAGCCATGCGTAGATCGAAAACAAGGATATAACGTTAACCATCAGTGTATCAGATTAAATGGACATGCCACATGAGTATCATTATTGCAAATCTATGATGCATGCCCTCAGAATGCCACCCAATAATCGCGAATCACGAGTCACTGGTTAGCAACAGAGGCCGTTAATCTTGCTGCCTCAGCATTGAGCCTTGCTGCCTCATGCATCAACCTTGCCGCTTGCTGCATCAATTTAGCAGCCTCAAGCCTGGTGTCTGTAGGCGTACCTTGGTTTCGCGGACCATCCAATTGGATAATGGACTGCGACGTCTGAGCTGTACCAGGCTGAGAGATGGCTTGAGGATTTTGCGCTGTAGCAGATCGCTCTGGCACAGGTGCAATACGCCCTTGGAGCCCCTGTGCAGGGATTGGATCAGCTCGAATGCCACTGCTGGTAGGCTGGAGATTCACGAAGCCATTAGGAACAATCGCATGCTGGGGATGTATCGAGTCAGGCATTGGTTGAGAGCGTGCTGAATTGAAATTCTGATCCCGACCGTCGGGTTGACGGATACCCACAAAGTCCATCTGATCTTCGATCGCTCTGTGATTGCCGCCAACCTCCAGGCCACCATCCGCGTACGTTTCATCTTCACCATCTCCATTTGCGAACTGTGTAATATCATGCTGTAGGTTCGAGAAGTCCAGTGATCCAGAGGCAGAGGCTCGAAGTTGGGGACATTGTCTCCTAGTATGGCCAAGCTGATGACAATGTCTACATGGCCCCTTGATGCGGTCTGTAAGACTCGCCTTCACTTTTTGTGCCTGACGGGTCGGGATCTTTTGGCCATATGTACGCTCAACCGCGTCGATGATCTCGAGAACGTTCGTGTCCAGGGTCACTGTGATGAGCTTTGGTACCGCCTCGAGTAGAAATTTCAGCTTGCCAGTTTCCGCCCGCTTGATATCCTGATGAGCCCTAACCTCCGCGCTGGCCCGGAATGGCTCGCACGTGTGATTGTCATCGCATGTTGTGACCTTCGCCACCCCTTTTTTCGCACCGTAATTGCACCGAATGCGGAAAGGACAGGCTGGGCTTGAGCGACAGCCAGCGCGGACTCTATGACTGTCACTGTCGAGAATATGAGGAGTCCAATTACGTTCAATAGCCCAGTCGCGGAGGGCTTCCTTGAAAGCGGCAAGCGTGTGAAAAGTCTGGCCTTGAACGATGGCAGGCATCGTAAGGAAGGTTTTGGGGTCAGAAATTGCGGAGGTAAATTGACGGAGCGAAGTTGACTGGCATGGAGAGCGTGTCAACGACTTGTTTGTCTGCGCCCGACGCAGTGCTCATCGCAGAGTGTGGGGCACTCAGCACTGCGTGAGCGAAGCCTGTGTTAGCAATATGATACGACCATGGCCGTCTTGATGCACGTCCGTGAGGAAGATGTAATTCACTGTGGCAGTTTAGTACGGAGTAATAAAGTACGGTACTTTAGTGTAAGCTAGGATAGGCTGAGTCAGCTGCCAGCTACGTATTGGACCAATTAAAGTGATGCTAAGATGTTAGCGGGTAATTTTAATGCGCAAGTCCACTGAGGAATTTTGCTGCCAACGTGAATAGATACTGCTTGAGTGCAAGTCTCTGCGACTATACGTTCTCGTACGCAGAACGTGGAAGGATCGCAGCACCACCCATGGATTGGATCAACGCTGCTCTTCGCACCCTAAGCAATTCTCATTTCCCGAGCAACGACTTGAACCCAATCCTGTGTATCTACAGAGATTCTGATTGAGGAGCGAGGAGAGCTTCAGCTACAAGCACAAGAGTGCCGTTAGTACCAAGGATCCGTTCAAAGGGAAGCGATGGACATAGTGGCAGCGATATTGCCCTCTCACAAGCCGTTCAAGAGTTCTCAGAAGCAAATCCTGCTTACCGCAAATGGCCTTGACCAAAGCTCGTACTCTCACGAAACGTCACCTTCCGCCAAATCTCCTCGGTAATAGGATCTGGCGGATATGAAGAACGCCAATGAGGAGGGTACCACAGACCCTCATGGATCTGACGTCGAGGATATCACTCCGGAGGAAGTCGACGCATACAACTCGATCGCGGGGCCTAGGCCGCAATTGAGCAATCCCATCACGCCAAAGAAGACGCAAGAAATGATGTACCAGGTGTTCAGTAGGCTATGAGGCGTTATATAAGGACTATGACTCCGTGGCTGATTCTATTGAGGTCATCATGAGGATTTAGTTGGCTCCATCCATCCCAATGTATGCTCCTTGTCCGGACAAGCGGTCACTCTTCACTCGCTAACATCTTTACCTGGCAAAGATAGCGATGGACACATCTGCCGAGTCCGCAGGGAGGTCTTCAGAGCGTGATGTCTACACCACTGGGAAAGCGCTAGGCCTCGACCATATGGCGACAAAGAAGCAGCAAATAAAAGCCACAATTTCACCTAAAATGTCTCCATATTTCGCTCCTTCCGGTAGGACGAAGACCCTATCGAGAAAGCGTAAGGCCAGTTCCGAAACCTTCATCGACGAACGTGAATCTCTGAAGCGATCCGAGTCTCTCAAAAATAGGCAATATGACAACGAGGCTGCAGACGGCAATACTGTGGAGCTAAACAGCATCAATCTACCCCGTGATCGGGCAGCGCTTCCTACTATTGGAGAACTAGCTCGCATAGTCGATTGTTTCAAGAACGGCACGGTCCGTCACGAAGATGACAAACATGACCTTAACGTCCAAAAAGCTACAATGTGGTCGGTCGAGCGTACTAAAGAAGCTACCGATGTCCGGAGGGCGGCAAAGAAACGTCGAAGGAAGAGGGATCGTGTGGAGCATGCGGTCAGGAGTTCGCAATCAACAGAAACAGGCTCGACTACCAAGTCCTCTGAAACAGTGGCCAAAACAGAGGCCAAGAAATACTCCCCGACAGTCGGGGAGGGAGCTGCCAATAAGGTAGCCGATAAACCTAAAGCAGCTGAGCCCATCAATAACGTCGGAGAAGGGATTGCAACCAGGAAACGCATTAGCGAAAAGTGTGCAGATCTTTCGAAAGATGGCCACGAACCGAAGAGTGCAACAAACACTCCTATAATTCCTGCCGCAAAGGAGAGGATGCACACCCGGCTAATCAGTGCGGTCCGAAGGTCGCAGTCCCAGGGTTTTCAAAGTCCAATGATACGGTAAGCATGACCGCTGCTGTTGAGGAGTTGTCAGCACAATGCAAGGCACTGTCGGAGGAGCTTGACCGGTCGTTAGCCATCGCCACGGCCGCAGCTCGCCTCCCCTCCCCACCTCCAACCCAGCGATCAACGCCACGCTCGAAACACTCGAAGCTTCAGGCGCCGTCAACACGCAAGCTTCGCAGTGATACCACCAGCTTGGCCATACCAGCCCATCCCCAGCCGTCGAAACATGATTATCTGGTGCTGCCTGAAGATGCAACGTCGACGAAGAAGCGAACAAAGGTTGCTAAAGTATCCCCTCATTTCACCACCTCATCCACCAAGCGCTCGACCCCAATGTCTTGCATCCCCTTCCCGCCCCTCTCCGCCACCCATTTCGGTCTCGTCCAAGAAACGCTCGCTCGCTCCCCCTTCCGCCTCCTTCTTGCCTGCATCTTCCTCAACAAGACCCGCGGCTCCGTTGCCCTCCCCGTCTTCTACGACCTCATGACCCGCTATCCCACCCCATCTGCCCTGGCTGACGCCAACTTCAAGGACGTAGTAGATGTGATACAGCATCTGGGGTTGCAAAACCAGCGAGCAAATACCTGCATCAATCTTGCAAAAGCGTGGTTGGAACGGGAGCCAGTCAAGGATAAACGCTGGAGAGTATTGCATTACCCAAGCAGAGGTGACGGGAAAGATTTGAAGCCGGATGAAGTGATCGACGACAAAGACGAGAGGGTGGCGTGGGAGGTGGGTCAGTTGCCGGGTGTAGGTGTGTACGCGATAGACAGCTGGCGCATATTCTGCCGAGATGAACTGAGAGGTCTGCCGACTGGCCTACCTAACAAGGTGACTGAGGAGACCAAAGACGAAGAGATACGAAAAGAATGGACTAGAGTGCTACCGCTCGACAAGGAGCTACGCGCCTATCTGCGGTGGCGATGGCTTCGCAATGGCATCGTGTGGGATCCTTTAACAGGCGAGAAGAGAGCTGCTAGTAGTGAAGAGATGGAGACAGCTGGGCAGGGAGGTGTGATCTATGAAGGGGAAAGTACGGGAGTTGTCATCGCTGAGGGAAAGAGTGCGGATCTCAACAATTTATTGGATGGTGATGAACCGTCCAAGTTGTCATCTACTGATATCGAGGGACATAGTAGGTCATATCCAAAGAATCCGGGTTGATTTGGTCATATAGCAGATTCTCTTTCTAAATAGAACCATTTGGATATCAGGTAGGAGGTTGGATACATTTACGTTTACATCGAGATCGATATTACAGTACCCAAACCTATGGTTTTATCACTGAATGAAATCGGAATCCACACCTTGGCACTTACCTATATACCTTACACTACCTCACAAGTAACGCTGCTCCATTGTCAACATCTCACCAGTTTCCACTATGTTACGCAAAGTCTATTCCTAAGAGGGCCCCGATTAGATCCTCGACCATCTATTGACGTATCAAAGTATTACATTCATACCAAACCAACCCCCGTCCCCTCCCCCACCCCCCTCCCACCACATACCACCCCCCACAAAACCCCGCAAAAACCAAAAACCCACATCCTTCTCCCGCTTTACTTACATCAAAAAACTCAATCATCGATATCAAACCACGCTCATTAACACGTCTTCCATAATGACGTATGAACGTACGAAAGTGATAAATCAAAGCAGATCAGATAGCAGAACCAGCGGTTGGATGGGCTATTGTTGTAGTAGTAGCGAGGAGGAGAGAGGTGAGGTGAGAGGTTTGAGAGTGCTGCTGGGGTTTATTTGAAAGAGTCTTGGGAGATGGGGATGTGGTGGAGAGGAGGGGAATGATGAAGATGGTTGTATAGGGAATACAGATTGAAACGACGACGAGGGAAAGATAGGAAGAGGGATGTGGGGGGGGGGGGGGGATAGATCGGGTGCTACGCGAGGTGGTGGATACTGATAGCACACATATGGAGAGCCAGGAGTGAATGGCAATGACGTGGCTTGTTCACTGTGGCATTCATCAGAATCTCCCCATCTGGATGTGTTTTCGATTTCGTTCGCTACATGACAGATATTGGGCACAATACCTCGATGACGGAGATAACTGGGCGAACTCTGTGCGCCAGCGAATAGCAAAGGTACTAGTCTGAGACGACCGCCAAGCTCCGCAAGCTTTGCCTGGTCTTTAGACTCACATGATGGCCATTGCCGGCTCGCTGGAGAGGTATCTCAGGTATAAGGAGGTATAGGGCAGCAGACTGAGATCCGCTTACATTTCATCGTCAATCATGGCGGACATCACGTCTGTTCAGCCAGCTCTTTGGCGTCATAGAAGAGATCTATAAGGCAACCGGCAGACCAGGCCTGCGTTGGAGACTGTTTATATCAGCATGGGCCATAAAAACCGTGGTATCAGCTGATGAACTTACCGAATCACCACAATATTCTCCATTTTTATTCGTCAATTCAGTCAACCCAGCCCACGGTGAGTTTTGAATTGCTTGCTTGCAGCCATGCAATCGCCTGGTTATTTGCTGGAATGCCTCGGTCTTTTCTTCCTTTGTGCTTCTTCGCCTCAGATCAAACTTGAGTAGCGCACGTAGGAAGAAGCCAGTGGGCCACAGCCACTCGGGCCCTTGATGATAATTGCGGCCTTTGGATGTTCCGAAATTGTCAGAATCTTCAGAGTTGTTGTAGTAGGGATTATAGTTGAGATCGGAGGGGTCTAGCGTGGCCATGCCGGTGGGACCGCGAAGGATACTGTCAGCCATCTCCAGCGCGTGGAGCGCTTTGGCAGGGGTAAAGAGTTCGGGAGCAACGGTCATGGCGATCGGGAAATTAGGGCGAAGTTGATAATCCTCATACTCCTTTCCAGCCTTGTAGAGATCCTTGTAGATGCCTCGACGATTGACAAGGAAAGAATTGATATCGTAAAGCGCATCCTCCTTGGGGTCAACAGGAACGTAGTAACATCGTTCGAAGTTCTGCTGGATCTTGGATGCCCATTCTTCGAATGAGATGTTCTGCCCGCTAGCCGTTTTGATACCGCTCAGCTTGTACTCTCCTCCACGATGTAATCGCGAAACCCATGTAAGTGTGCTGTATAGCAGACCGGTGATCTCGATTGCAGCTCCATCTCTCGGTGTCCCGGGTACTCCCTTACTTCCAGCTTTCTCGCTTTCTCCCATCTTGTCCATCCAAGTGCCGCAATTAAATTGGCTACCTCCAAAGACCAGTCCATTACCCCAATCAACTTTGACGTCGATCTGAAATCCCTCGGTCTTCATCTGCATGTCCAAGCCAGGCCCAGCGTTCGCTTCCCGAAACGAAAGACCAGTAGCATGTCTCTGCAGCGCCTCTTGAATAATCTCTTCGATGCTGGAATCTTTCGAATAGGCTCTTTCGTCGTCAAATCCAAAGTAGGTATCATCGTATGGCAGAAAGCGCCTAGATACCCTCTCCTTCAGAATGCCTAATCCATTGGGAGCCATCTTGGTGTAATCCTGGATGGTTTGCAAGAGAAACCATATCGAGTCTCTAGAATTGTATCTTGGCAGCTTTCCATCACTCAACAGGTTTGGGATCATGCCATGCTTCAATACACTAGCGAACGCCTTGATGTGTTCGCGAGCGTCGGCATATCTGCCAGTCGCAAGAAACAATCCTCTGAGGGAGATGAAAACATCTCGACCCCAGCATCGTGCCCAGCTGCTTGAAAAATGGGGAAGTCCGGCTGCGAGCGACGGAACGCTTTTGAATGGGTAGAGCGAGGCAGACCTCATGTACCCAGTCTGCTGGACACTGACCATGGCTAAACTTTTCAGAAAGCTCTGACCATACCGGATGAAGTCACTCATCAGACTTATGCCCTGCTCCCACGCAGCCCAGTAAGCTGTTTGAATGACCAGAGCAAAGTATCTGGGCAACAGGAAGCTGGGCAGCTTCTTGATTGCATCAAACCGCTCATCGAGCCATTGAGCGACCCGTTCAAGAGAATGACGACCTTCGCGCTTCGCCAGGCGTTTGAGTCTGCTTACAATCCAATCTAGCGCCCATTTTCCACTACGCAGATGGTTGCATATGGGATGCCCCAAGTCGTTGTCAAGGATGACGTTTTTGAGAATGCTCCACCAGCCCTGCAACCCAGCGTACACGAGGTTTCCATAATCCGGAATAGTGTAGACACCATCAGTCCCCCCTAAGAAGTCGTGCTCTTCTGGCTCGGATCGGTAAAGCACAAAGTTCAAGTCAACGAGGTCCAAGTCACTGAACGCTTCCTTGGCTCCGCTAGTGACAAGTCGATCCAAGCCTTCGGAACGCTCAACCACGGGCATCGATGTCTCGAATAGTGCTACACTACCAGGAGGAAAACTGGATGGCACCGTGATGACGGTATCGTCGCTCCTGCAATCGATATTCAGGCCTTCGAAAACAGAAGTCTCGCTAGGCAAGCCCTTGAGAAGCGTCTTCTCTGCGAGGACCTCATTTATGGTCTTCTCCGAGGCATCTGCCCACAGAGACCAGCTTCCCAAAAGCTCAGCTTCCGTGCCGCTTAGGTGGACTGGGGCCAACCTTTCATTACCTCCACAATAACCTGGAAAAGCAGTGTGAGCGATGGCGAAATAGCCCTTTCTTGATCGAGGATGAACACGATGTACTGTAACATATTCCCCTTCGTGGTGAACAAAAGTTTCATCATACCCGTCTTTGCCCATCAAAGTATGCAGATGATTCAACAGCTTTTTGACACCGCCAATTCCAATACCACTTCCAACCTTGACCTCTCCTTCCGATGATACCGAGCTGTAGAGCCGCTTTTCATGCACAATATTGAGAAGCCGAGGATAAATCTCGTCGTAGCCCATTACGCTACCAGTAGCGCTCGCGCACATGTTGACGAGGGCGGCATTAGGTAGCGTGTCTCTAGCATCGCGTTTTTGCGCAGGTACCTCATTATCATGGGTGCAATCCATGAAGAGGGCATGCAAAGGACTCTTCTTGGTTCGGTGGATCTTTTCTCTTCTTGGAGTCCTGCTGCCGTTGACTTCGTTGGTTCCTGCCCTTGGAGAATCAAGCCTTTCATTCGTTGAGAGCTCATCGACCTCGAAACTGCCAATCGGGCGACCACCGTGCATATGCACGAGCCTACTGAGTTCTGCAGTGCTCCAGGCTTGCATAGCCTCTCGAATAAGGGCACTAAGACCTAGTCGCTTGACAAAGACATAATCCATCTCCTCTGAGCCGGTGAAAAGTTCCGCAAATACAGCAAGGTTTGGTCTCACAGCTCGTGCTTGATCGAGTAAATACTCAGCTACGACCAAGGGAGTCGAGTGACAATTGTCGATACGAAACCCAGCAAAGTATCGTGCCATAAGCCGAGTATACTTGGTCATGAGGTCCCATAAATACGGATTATCTTTCGGCGATTGGCCATAGCGAAGCTTGACGCAATCGGACCATATGATGACTTCTCGACGCAGGTACGCCCGGGAATCCGAGCCAGCATGATCCTTGAGAGCATTGGCGGCCCATATCCAGCCATTGTTCACCAGTGCCAGACATTTTGGATCATGCTTCGCGGTGATTGCATTCAACGGAAGCCTTGTAAAGTAAGTCTCAATGAATGCACTTTTGGGACCTATCGCTCCCAATCTAGGACCATTTTCATCCAGCCGTAAATATCTCACCCTATCGAACAGTTGTGTCTGGATGGTGGCTATGTCCGAGTCATAATCCTGATAAAACCGATCATTGAGCTCATGAAGAATGCCTGTCATGGATTGACCAGCGGATTTCACATCAGAGTTCGAGTCATAACGGCCATGGAGCACTGTCAGCAGAGCGGCGCCGACTCTAGCGTTAATGGCACGGCCAAACCGTGGTCCCAGCTCGTTGGCTCCGATGAAGCCATGCGTAAGGAGGAACTCGGCCTTCCGCTGCGATGGCCAGTCCCTGGCATCCGCTAGGCCTCCCATCTCAACACTGCCAAAGCGACTGCCGGGAACTTCAATCTGACCAAGAGTCCAGTGTTTTACCGCTAAATCGACGTCACGCTCGACATCGATCACATGATACTGCCACAGGTTAAGACTCTCCAGCACATGTTCCTTGACTCCAGCGATGACCCTTTTGAGATCATCCTCACTCCGCAAAGTGGTCGGTAATTCATAGCGCTCCAGCTCATCCCCAAATTTGAGCAGAGCTGTATCGAGTTCAAAGGCGGACTCGAGCCATGGCGCAGTCTCGATATTGTATCCAGCTTCTGGATGCTCTTCCAACCACTTGCTGTTGTTGGCCGTATGATTCCAGACCACGTCTGTCAGCCCAAGCAGCCCATGCTCTGTCTCCATCCTGGCGATCATCTGGGCAACATCGCTCTCGCCGTTCGGGAAACACAAATGATCGAAGGTTAACTGGTCGAACATGCTGTACGGAGAGTTTGAGACTCCTCTTTCCATCAATGGGGTGAAATGCACCATATTATATTCGCGCCTACTGATCCCTTTCAAATGTTTTTCCCAGTCATCAGGATATTTCCCCATGAACTTGGACACCACTGAAAATACTGAAAGCGCATCGAGAGATAGGACCTTGCTGCCGAGGATCAGCTTCGGTTCGATATCGATGTAATAGGTGGCGGTCCTTGTAGGCTTAGGTACTATCAGGTCGGATGTTGAAAAATCCGGAAGTGGGGTATAAGTTGTATAGAAAGCGAATGCTCCAGCGATATGTATGGGAACATCGATCCGGAGAGTCCCATTGAAATCTGGATGGAGCCTGAACGTCTCCACAGGTCAATTGGCCTTCTTCATGGGAGTCGGATTACCCACTCGTACTTCCGGAATACGTCACGTCGAAACGGTTCTCCCGGCGCGGGTATGTTAACCCACAGGCATCCTTGACGGCAAATAGAGCTTGTGCCTTCGATCTCGAAGCGGACGACATAGGCAGGATCTGTGGGAGCCCTAAGGTAGATGTATTCGCCCGGAACATTGGGTGCGCCGTCGTCACCCAAAGGCAAAAGATAGACCTCTTGCGAGGTAACTGAGTCTGGGGCGACCATGATGAGAGTGACAGAAGATGAGGAACGAATGTCGTAACTGACGAGTTCAAGGCGTAGTAGTGCGGAAGAGGAGAGTAGTTGCAGAGGAATTGTACTGATAGCGGAACATTGCAGCCATTGGAACGTGCAGCGGCAACGTTTTAAGGAACCAGAGTGAAAATTAAAGAGAGTGATGCTGAGACAAAAGAGTGTTGAATGACTGTTTGCAGTTTCGTAGCTTCAAAACTTGAACTCAATTGGGCGACGAGCCACCAAGCTATTTAGCGTGTGCAATACTCTTGAGACTCCTTGGCACTGGCATTACACACGGCAGCAGCGACGTACCCTCAGCCGACGATATGTTGGCTCGGCCCGGTCAAAGCTACAATTGTGATTCATGTTATTAAACAACGTGATAATAAGCTATATAAATAATACTCTAAGGAAGTAAGAATACAGGTATTATAAAAATAATTAGTATTTCTATTATTAAGCTACTAGTATAGTAGGGCTAACTACCTTAATTTCTAATACTCCCCCTTAGATAGATCTATCCTATACTATAGTAATAGTAACCTTAAATAGAATTATATAGTAACTTCTATTAGTACTTAGTATTAGTTTAAAGATATACTAGAGTATATACTAATATAAATTAAATAGGTAGTTATTATATAATTATATTATAAGTAAATCTTAAATAAGAATTTTTAGAAACCTTTATAACCTTATATTTTATTAGAATAGCTAGGTAGGCCCCTTATTAATAAGTATTATATTATTTCTAAATAAATTAGGTTAATATAATTATAATAGGCCTCTATTTTATAAATATCCTTATTACTCCCCCTATTTTATTATCCTTATTCCTATTATTTTAAGAAATTACTAGAACTTCTATTTTACTAGGGGCTTAGTAAAACTATCTACTATTATCTTATTAGTTAGAATATAGCTACTATTAATCCTTTTCTTCTATTGTAGTTCCTAAATATAATAGTATACTATATTAATATATTTAGATCTTTTACTAACTTAATAGTTCTTTACTAATATAATTACCCTATTATTATTACCCTTAAGTTTTATAGTTATATCTAGATTTTTACTTATATTAATATTTATCCTTTTATTAGTAGAGCTAATAATTCCTAGATATCTAAGCTTAGTAAATAGGTTTACTAGTTAAATAGATTATTTTAAGTATTCTAATAGGGTTATATATTTAGCCTTAGTTATTAATATTAATACTAATCTTTATTTCCTACTTAACTAAGAGATAGGTCTACTAGTAAGTATAAAGACCTAGCTTATAATATATTTCTAATTACTCTTATCTACTATATAAT
>JAABUV010001021.1_pt1 | contig 41374 bp, 16 predicted proteins | sample 5559971 | NCBI WGS metagenome assembly JAABUV01 (sample SAMN10711881, study PRJNA513362) | rock metagenome | isolation source: Antarctica rocks | place: Antarctica: Victoria Land, Knobhead nord | collected 2015-12-19 | reverse complement strand
CTAAGCCCCTTTCCTAACTTCCTTAAGGTCCGCCGTCTTCCACGACCTCTTTAGTACGCTCTACTACTCCTCTACTCTCAGGTCGAGCTCTATATATATAAGAAGGTAGTCGGAGCCGAACTATAGCTTAGGGCGTACCTAGTAGACTTATACTATATTAAGAAGTCTAGGCGTAGTAAAGACTAGGTCGATCGCGCTCTTAAACCCCCTCGCCCTCTAAGTAACTATCCTATCCGGTAAGGCTAGGTTTATATTATTATCAGCTATAATTCCTGCTAGCTAGTCTACTTCTAGGTAGTATAAGAACCGCCCCGGGTTATTCTAGTTAGGGTAGTAGAGGTTAAAATCCCCTACCACGATATACTTACTAGGTCGCCCGACCTCCTCTCTTATAATTAGTAGGCTTGACGGGTTCTTATTTATTACTAGTAATAGGCTCGGGTTATATATATTATATAACTAGAAGCGGGCTAGGTATTCCTTACCCTCCTAGGTAGGGAGCTGGAGCTTCAAGGTATTAATATCCCTTATAGGGAACTCTACCTCCTAGCTATCTACCTAAAGCCTCTTATTAATATAGAAGCACGTTTATATATCCCGCCTAGCTTTATACGCTAGGAAGAACGCCTTAGAGCTAGGGTTATAAGATAATCGGTTCCTAGCGTTATAATAGGGTTCTTATATTACTAAGATATCTATTTCCTAGATAACCCTATCTTTTAGTAGGGTTATTATTATACCTATTTCGCTTCTAATATTATATTATAGTATCTTTAGGGTTAGTATACTAGATATCCGGATCTAGGGTACCGCTACTTACTTCTCGTATATCTATCTCTCCCTAGTCGACCTATTCGCCCTCCCTAGTAAGGTTAATAGCGCTATTCGCTACTATTTCTATAAGTAGCTCGTTAACGCTATCCGCTAGCTCCTTTCTACTACTCGTCCTTACCTCTAATATTTTCTAGCCTAGCTCCTTAACTATAAGCCTTCTAAAGGTAGGCGGCCTCCCTAGCTTATACCCGGGTCTCTAAAGCCCTAGCTACTCTCCGCTACTAGGCGTATCGTACGTTACCTAGTTAGTTATAACCTTTCTCTTCTTCTTTATCCCTATAATTATAAATCCTTCGGCGTCTATTACCGCTATTACTCGCTCTCGCCTTATCCTATAAAATAGGGTCTTGTTTACGACTAGCTATCTGGCGCGTTACCTCTCCCTAGCCCTTACTAGGCATTTATTAGACTAGGAGGAGTGGCCCTATTATTTATACGTAGTATACCCTCGCAGGGCGTCCGTAGCCTTCGCCCTATATTCCGCCGTACTATAGCCCTAGTTATAGTCGGCGTATCGGGTGTCGTTAGGGTAGTTATAGTATATATACCCGTATAACTGACATTTAAAGTACTATAATAGCCTTACCTTCTATTTATACCGCTCCGCGAGTTTTATCTCGCCCGCCTCTACTATCCCCTTCCTAATTAGGTCGTCTACTATTACCGGCGACGTGACGCTTACTACGAGTAAGGAGTATACCTTCCTAAGTATATACGTACTCGTTAGCTATCTCCCTTCTACTATATCTAGGTTAGGGTAGAGGGCCCTATTCTCCCGTTAGATTTTCTCCTTAATCGCCTATTAATCCTTCGTATTAAAGATAGATATTAGTACTCCGTATACTACTACGCCGAATGATTTCCTTACTACTACTACGGAGTAGTATATCGTATTTACTTATAACTACTCCCTTTCTAGTACTTCTCTCGCCTCTATCGAGGTGACCTGTAGTAGTATATCCCTACTCTTTAATCTATTCGCCGCTATAATCTCTAACGTATATTTATTACTAGTAGCCTAGAATACTATAACTAGCCTCTCACCTACTATCCCTACTACCGCTTCCCTCTCTTTCTCGTCCTTTAGTACTACGAGTATCTGTCGTACCTTCCTAGCCTTAACCGCCTTTAACGTCGGCACGTATAGGCCCCGTAGGGGGGGCGGTAGTATATTCCTCGTAAAGGGGTTCCCCTAGCTCTATTAGCCCTGTGGAGAGCCCTATCTTATTAGGGTACTAGCCTAACTAGTAGTCCTAGGCTTATTATATTCCTAGTCCCTTTCCTTATTTTTCCTCTCCTTTAATTAGAGTTCCTTAATATATACCTATACTAGGCTAATGCCCGCTATTAAAATCTTCTATCTAGACGCGTTTAGGTCCTTAAATCGCGTGTTTTTAATAGCCTTAAGGGCCGTTATTATTATAGTAGCCTAGCTACTTAGCCTATTTATAGCTCTAATATTATTTATACGTCGTAATCTAAGTATCGTCGTATTCGCTAAGTCCGCAGGTAGTGTAAAGGCCCCCGTAACCTCTACCCCGACGTGTAGTCCTCTACTCTCCCCTTCCTCCCTAGTTCTACTACCTCCGCCTCTATTAGGCCCCCGATTAGGATTAGGCCATCCTATTACTCCTCTACTCGTCTCTTATACGCGTTTCTTAAACGCTTCGCCGCCTAGTACCTATACATCTAAGCCGTTTTCCGCCATTTCAAGTTCTTTTAGAACGCTAGTCTTATAACCCTTAAGTATTCTTATAACCTAGAGATAGTAAACTTAATTATATTAATAGTCTAATATAATTCGTATTAATATATAAAAAACGAAAAAGCTTTAAATAAATCCCTTAGTAATTATTTCTTGTACTATAAGAATAATTATCTTAAAATTAAAATTAAAACCGAAAATAAGAGTATATCTAATAGCTCTTAAATTCAAGGTAAATTTTTCTATCTAATATCTATTTTATAATTAATATATTATTAGTTAATATTAAATATTTAGAAGGCGACTCTTAATTAAATTCTATTATATCTTTTTTTAATAAAACTAGACTAAATAAACGACCCTCTATTAATAATTTAAATAAGGAATTTAATAAGAATACTTTTAAGATAAAAGTCTTATATTTTCTATTAGAAAATAATATATCTTTTCGAACTATTATAAATAAGAGATTTAAAGAGCTTTTAAACTATACTTAAGAGTAAGTCTTTTTATATATAATATAAGAATAAACTAAAAATTACCTAATAGTAATATACCTCCCTTATATTATACTAATATAAGGAATAAATTAGTTCTATTATATAGAACTAATCTAGTAAAAATAAAAGATAAAGTCCTAGATTTATATACGAAATATAATACGAAATTTTCTCTTACTTTTAATAGCTAGACAGCTAGTAATTAAGGCGAATACCTAGGAATTACACTTTATTATATTAATTCTAAATAGGAATTAATTTCTAAATTAATAGGAATAGAAGACTTAAAGAAACGATATAAAGCTAGTTATATTTATAAAGTTATAAATAAGAAATTAATAGAATTTAATATTTAAGATAAGATCTTAACGTATATATATAACTTTAAAGTATTATTATTAATTAATCTTATTAACCTTCCTATAGATTTACTAGTAATAAAGCCTCTAAAAATATAGCCTTTTTAAACCTATTTAGAAGGAACTATTTAGAGTCTTATAATAAAGAAATATTTACGGTTAAATATGTAGTATATATGATAAATAATATTATTTAAGATATATTAAAAGATTTACTATTTAATATAAATACTAATAACCTAATTATCTATAATATATTAAATTCTAATAGTAATAATATAATAGAAAATAAAGAGAATAATATAGTTAAAGATATATAATATAAGTTCTTTATATTAAATCTAGAATTAAAGATTTAAGGATTTACTAATAAGTAAATACTTTAGTACGAGAATATCCTATAAAAAGAGTATAAAAAGTAGCTACTACTTTTAAATATTCAGGTAAAAATATAAGACTATTAAGAAATCAAATATTACTATATTAGATACCTAAAGCTAGAATAATATTTATAGGTAAATAAATAAATAAATAGATTAATTTATTAATAAATACTAATATTTAGATTTAGATTAAGAAACGAGATGGTCGTCTATATATAATATACTAGATCGATTTATTTTAATATATCTAGCTATTAAAAGTGCTATAGAAGCTTCTAAAACTATTAATAAGAAGGCTAAAGAAAAGCTCTTATTTTTAGAAGGAGATATTAAATACTTATACGATTACCTCGATATTTTTAAGGTTTTTATAAAAGCTATAACTAGATTATAAGCTGAAAAATACCTGACTATCTAGTATATATATCCTTATATAATTTAAATTTAAAATAAACTAATTAATCTTTTAAATAACGAGAATTTAGTAAGTATTTTATATATATTATTATAAAGATTTACTAATATATATAGACCTTAAGACTATAAGAAGCTATTTTAAAAGGTATAAATAAATTAGATAAATGGTTTCTAGAATTTAATTAAAATATATAGAAACCGATTTATAAGAATATCTTTTTCGGCGTTATATTAGATCCTTAATTTAAGAAAAAAAAATTCGAGAAATAGGGTCTATCTAGTATAGATAAAAGTGATATTATAATAGAATTTATTTCTAAATATCGAGAGTAAGCTATTAATTTAATACTTAAGTTAATTCCCTCTAAGATAATAATACTAATTAAACTTTAATAGATATAAAGAAAGATATTATTTTATAGGATTAGCTCCTCAGATACCTTCTATTAATATTTAAGAAGATAGCGATAATGATTTATTCTACGATAATAATAACGATTATTCTAGTAGAGAGGAATACGAGATTTATTTTTAAGATAGATTATCTACTAGAGAAGTAATAAGAAAACCTATATTTTTTAATATAAATTAGCTATTAAATACTAATATTTTATATAGGAAAATCCTATAGAATATTAGAAAGTAAATTCGAATATATATCCTATACTTTTATTACTAGCTAGGAGCTATTTAGCTATACCAGCTACTTTAGTACCTTCCGAGCGTATTTTTTTATAAGCGGCCCCTATTATTATAAAATACCGTAATAGACTAAATAAGGATACCTTTAAAATAATAATATTATTAAAGAACTAGGGTATTATAGAAGATATAGAAGATAAAGAAGATAAAGAGCGAGAAGTAGAAGATAATAAGGATAAATAGAAGTTATTATAATTAAAGTTTTAAAGCTTATATAAACGAGGTTATATAGATTTATTATCTAATTTTAAGTTAGGATTTTAATAGCGTAATTATTAAGAATAAAATATATATAGAATTTCTATTAAATTTACTATTTAGTTTTTATACTAGCTAAATTATAATATATCTTATCTTAAGATAGTAGATTTATTATATATAAGTATATATATAAATTATATAATATTATTATCTAGGATTTATAGTAGATAAATAAATAGTAATAAATTATATTATTCTAAAAGAAAATAAAGTATTAGATAATAATAATAATATATTAACTTATATTATTTATAGTATATTATATCTATATAACTAATCTTTAAGATATATATAAACTCTTATAGATAGAAATTTAAATAGAAATCTATAATAGAATAGAGTAAAGATTCTTCTAAGATTTTTTACTTACTATACTACTACTAGTACCTAGTATTCATCTTTTTTTTACTACTACTACCTGGCATTCATCTTGTTTTTACTACTACTACCTAGTATTCATCTCGTTTTTACTACTACTACCTAGTATTCATCTTGTTTTTACTACTACTACCTGGCATTCATCTCGTTTTTACTACTACTACCTAGTATTCATCTTATTTTTACTACTACTACCTAGTATTTATCTCGTTTTTACTACTACTACCTAGTAATAAATAGCTATAAAATACTAAGTAGTATTAGTAAATAAGTATAGAAACTTATTAAATAAAGGAGTTTAATAGAATAAAAGTAAGTAGTAAGTAAAGTTATATAATATATAACTTTATTATATGAGATAATATCTATTATATCTATTAATAAATTATTAAGAGTTATATTATATATCTATATAAGAGTTAATTATATTTAAATTTAATTAAAAATATCTTATAATAAGATAGAGTAAAGACTCTTCTAAGATTTTTACTTATTTTATTATAATTATCTAGTATTTATAATTAATACCTATTATTTACTATTACTACCTACTAATTATTAGGTATTAATACTACTTAGTATATATAGATCCTATATAAAAGTAGTAGATTAAATAGAAAATCTTAGATATATTTATACTTTATCTTAAAGACCTTTTTACTTAGATATTTATATTATTAGAATTTATATAAATATAATATATTATCTCTAGTAGTTTTTAAATAGATATTATATATACTAATAAATTCTAGTTATATTTATAATTATAATTATAAAAGTATTCTTAATCTATTATTAAAGATAGAAATAGTAGAATAATAAATTATTTTAAATTTATAGTAATTAGTTATTACTACTATTCTTATTATCTTAAAAAAATCTTTTTTAAAGTTATTATAAAAAGGTAGTATATATAATTATTAATTTATATTAACTTATATTAATTTATATTTATAGTAGCTAGTATTAGATATTAATATATAGTAATTATAATTTATTATTATAGCCCCTTTTATTAAGGTTAAGATTTACTTAATAAAGATAAACTTATTATACTTTTCTTAAATACTTAATATTATTATAAGATTAATAAAAGTAAAGGTATTATAAAAACTTAGTTATAGTTAGATATAATATAAGGGTATTATTTATATTACTAAGCGATTTCTTTAATAATTTCTATAAATATAATATAAATATAGAGAAATTACCTATTTAGGTAAGATATTCGAATAGATATTCAAATATATTCGGTTAGATATTTGAATATAAATACGCTACTATAATATTTATATTCGAATATTAATAAATTTATTATACTACGTAATAGTAACGCTGTCGTATTATCTAATATACTAAGTTAATATAGCTATTACGCTATTAACCCCTACCTAGGGCTACCCTAGCGTATTACCCCCGCGTAGAAATTAGCTGAATCGATTGATTCCGGGGTCGCTTTTAAGGTAGCATTAGGGGTGGCTCCGGGGTACGCTACCCGAGTCCCCCGTCGATTATAGAACATTAAAACTTTTAAAGTTCTACTTAGTAAGTAGTCACGTGACGTTGTTTCACTTAGTAAGCAGTCACGTGATTTCGTAGAATCTACTAGCTAGTAGATTTCAAAAAAATTACTTAGTCAGCAGTCACGTGACGCTACCCTTGGAGCTTGGAGCGGTCCCAGGGCCTTGTAACACGCTGCGACAGGCCTAGGGCTGGCCCGGGGCCCCCGGGGCCGGCCCCGGGCCTACGGGCCGAAGGTCTTTGCCAAGGGCATAGGGGCGAGTTGAGATCTTGCCGACGTAGGTTTATTTTAAGAGTAAGGTAATTTACTTTTATAAGGACTTCTAATAAATACTCCTAGTTATTCTAGGAGGATCTAATAGCTAGGTTATTAAGGCGTATCTTTAAAAGGCCTATTTCTAGAATAAGGTTATATATTTAAATCTTACTATTAATAAGTAAATTAATAATCCTAACCTAATAGATATTATATATTATAAAATAGGAGTTTTTATAAGTAATCTCCTTACTATTAGTAATAGTATTAATAGCTATAAAAGCCCTACTACTAATAAAGAGGTATTATATTAGAAATATAGATATACCTTTAAAAGTACTATTAATAGTTTAGTTAAGAATATTTATATTAATATTAAGATAAATATCTCTTAATAGGATTATCTATTAGAATAAGCTATCTTATTATTATTAATAAAGATATTACTAGTATTAATATTAAAATAATATCGCGTATTTCTAGTAATATAATAATATATTAGAGTATTAATTATATTATATTAGAAGAAGATAATAAACTCTTCCCCCCTAAGTACTTTTATAGGTTTAATAAATCCTCCCTACTATCTTATAAGTTATATATTAAGTATTAGGATATCTTAATAGATCTAGTTAGTATAACTACGGCTTACTAGTAATATCCTAGTATTACTAGTTCGGCCTCTTATTATCTAATAGATATCCTTTTATCTAGATATCTAAGAGGCTAGATAGCTTCTTTAAGGGGTATTTAAATAATCCTCCCTCTACCTCTTTAAAAGGTAGAGATTAGTTCTTTTATAATTATAAAGTTACTAGAGTATTAAGTCTACCTTTATAATACTACCTACTTACTAGTAGTTTATACTACCTATTCTAGCCCTTAGGAACTAGCCTTTAATCTAGTTCCTAATAGTTCTAATCTCTCTACTTTTAAAGGGGGATAGTCTAAATTATAATAGTATAATAACGCGAAGATATTTAATACTAAATAAGATAAAAATATATTAGAAGTCTAGTATAATAAAATTAATATAATATTAGAGTCTAATATAAGAGATATTAAGGTAATAAATAATATACCTAGTAATAGAATTTCTAATAAAACCCTTACTAGTATAATTATACTTAATAAACTTATTACTACTACTAAAATTAAAGAAGAGTAGTTAATAAAGGAAAGAAAGCTTTAAGGTATTTAAGAAAGAGTAGCTTAGTTATAAATAAAAGTAGATAGGGCCCTACTAGATTTATAATAAATTATTAGGGGATTATTAGGTAGGATATAATAAGGGTTAGAATTAAGCCTAATAGAGGACTACCCTCTAAATTAAAGTACTAATATATAAGGTATATTAAATCCTAGGGTAGGATCTATCTTTAATAATTTTACCCTAAGTTAGTCTACTAGAAGCTAGTTAAAAGAACTTAGTAGTTAATACCTTAAGAGCTACTTAAAGCCTAAGGACTTACCCTTTTATAAGGGGAAGAATATATATAAGTATAAAGAATAGTATTAAATTATAAATATTATATTTTAATTAATACCTAATAAATTCCTAACTAAGTTTATAAAGGTTACTTAGGTTATATAATTCTTAAAAAGTAAACCTACTAAGTTATAAGATTATTATAAAAAGTTATTATTAGGGAGAGTAATTACTTAGAAGTACTTTACTTAGTACTTACTAAACCTTATTAAGGACCTAGTAAACCGCTAGCTTTATAATATATAATTATACCTAAATATATAATAGAACTCTAACTAGTTAGTATAAAGCTTTAATATATATTTAAGTAGAATTAAATTATAAATCCCTCCTTTTTTAAAGGAATATTAGTAGATTAACTTCTTTATAAAGTTATATCTAAACCTTTAAAAGGCCTTTATAAACTATTAAGACCTCTTTATAATTAAAGAAAACCTAATTACCTTTACTACTTAGTTAGAGAATAACTAGTAATATTATACTAGAATAATAGTAGGTAGTAGTTATATTACTAAAAAAGGGGATTATTCTAATAAGTAAAATAAAGGTTAGAAGAGGGAAGGAAGTTAAGATAGGGGTATTAATTCTTTTATAAAAATAGGAAGTATCTAGTAACTATAATAAGTTACTAGATACTAAGAAAGGGTTAATATATTTTAATTATAAAAAGAAGGGGTATTATAATAAAGACTATTATAAGCCTAGAATACCTAGGAACTTAAAGATAATACCTATTAATACTATTAAAAAAGGGATTATTAAATTTAAAAAAAGAAGCGCGCCTCTATTTAAACCTTAATATTAAAGCGCTTACTTATTAAAAGGGATTTATTATTAGTTTGTAATATTAATATTAATAGTTCTATTAATATATAAGGTATATAAGACTATATATACTTCTTAATAAATATAGGAGCGGAGATTAATATTATCTCTTAAAGCTTTACTAAGTAATATAACCTAAAACCCCTAGAGGGCTATTAGCTACTAATTCTTAAATAGATAAATAGTTAGTTAGTCTATTACTATAATATATACTAGGTAGAGTACCGTCTTATTAATAGCTAGGGATAGCTAGGTTAATATACTAGTATATTTTATATAATTAAGAAGAAGAGGTTACCTATTATTCTTAATATACCTACCTTATTAGAAACTAGGGTATAAGTAGATCTAGGGATTTAAAAGTAGTAATTTCTACTAGACTCTATTAATATATCTATCCTAGAGTTATAAGTAATTTAAATACCCTTAAAGGTAAATTAATAATTTATATTATTATTTATACTAGGTTATCCTAGGCGGAAACCTAGAGCTTTAATAGTAAAGTATTAGAGCTACTTAAAAGTCTTTATAACTTTTTAAATATCTTTTTAAATAAGGAGGTAGAATAACTACCCTTATTTAAGCCTAGGAATTATATTATTAATATAGATAGTTATAAGCCTCTTTATAAGCCTATTTATAATTTATTATAAAGGGAGTTAGAAACTTTATATATCTACCTAGATAATACTAAGTTAAAGGGTTAGATATAAGAGTCTATTAGCCCTACTAGGGCTCCTATTTTATTTATATTAAAGAAGGATAGTAGCTTATATTTATATATTAACTATTATAGGTTTAATAAGGTAATAATAAAGAATTATTATCCTCTCCCTCTAATTAGTAAAATACTTAATTACTTATAAGGTATAAAGATATTTATTAAGTTAGACCTTAAAGATACTTATTATAGGATTTATATTTATAAGGGTAATAAGTAGAAGATAGTATTCTATATATAGTATAACTATTTTAAATATATAGTTATACTATTTAAGTTAGTAAATACCCTAGTTATATTCTAAGCCTATATTAATAGAGTTTTAATAGGCCTAGTAGATATTACTTATATAGTATACCTTAATAATATTTTAATTTATTTAAAGATATCTTAAGTTATAAGTAATATATTTACTAGGTACTTAAGTAGTTATAAAAGTTTTAACTCTATATAAATTAAAAGAAATATAAATTTTATACTAATTTAGTAGAATTCCTTAAGTTTATTATAAGTACTAATAATATATTAATAAATAGTTATAAAGTATTTACTATCTAAGACTAATTAATATTAATTATATATTAGGAAGTCTAAGTATTCTTAGGATTTATAAACTTTTACTAGCGTTTTATATACTACTATTTATAAATAGTATCTCCTTTAACTAGCCTTTTAAAAGGTAGTAAGGATAGGAAAAAGTTAAGACTATTTATATAAGATACTAATAAATAGAGGGTATCTTATAATCTATATTATACTTTTATAACTATATTAATCTTAATATATTTTAATCCTAATAAGGAAATTTAAATTAAAATAGATATATCTAATTTTATTATAACTACTATCTTATTCTAATAGGATAATAATAGGGCTTAGTATCTAATAGCTTTCTAGTCTTATAAATTAATACCTACTAAGATAAGGTATAAGATATATAATTAAGAGCTATTAGTAATTATTAAAGCTTTTAAGTAATAGTAAAATTATATAAAAGGTAATTATTACGCTATTAAAGTATTTATAAATTATAATAATCTTAGAGGATTTATATAAGTAAAGTAGTTAAATAGTTACTAAGCTTAATAGGCTATATATTTATTTATATATAACTTTAATATTAAATATTAACCTAGTAAGAAGAATCTTATAAATACTCTATTATATAGACCTAATTATAATAATATTAAGATATTATTTAACTAGCTTCTACCTACCTTATAAAATAAGCTAGTAAATTTAGGAAGTATTATCTCTAACTAAAAGTAGTTAAAAGAAATAACTAAGTATATAAACTTATCTAGCTTAAGAGGGCTTAGGAAACCCTTAACTAAGCCTAAAAACTTAAATAAAAGGGATATAAAGCTACCTTCCTAATATTAAAGTAATATAATAGTATAACTACTTAGTCCTATTACTAGGGTTATTAGTTATAAATAATATATCTTATAAATACTAATAAAAGTAGTTACTAGACTTAAAATAGCTTATAAAGCTAGATTAAAATTCTTAAAAGAACTTATCCTCTTATTGTAAAGTAATATTCTATTTATTACTAAATAAAAAGATAAGGTAAAGTATATAACTTCTAAGTAAAATACTATTAAATAGCCTTAGAAGGTTAATTTAATAGGATTACTAAGATTTAAAGAAGTACTTTATATACTAGGTAGTTTAATATTATATATAGAAATTATTATAAGGTATTATAATAATACTCTAATAAGTTATTTTAAGTTATAGAAAACTTTAAAGTTACTCTAATATAAGTATTATTAGAGTAGAATATTAGTAGATATTAAGTTATATATCTAAACTTATAAAATATATTAAAGGGTAAAAGCTCCTAGATATAAGCCTTATAATAATATAATATCCTTATTATAGCTTAAAGGGCCTTAAGAAGAACTTTTTATAAATTTTATTATAAGCTTACTACCTAGTAAATATAAAAATTCTATATATAATTCTATTCTTATAATTATTAATAGGTATATAAAGATAATCTAATACCTTCTAATTAAGAGTACTTATACTACTATTAAATTAGCTAAGATCTTATTTAAGAATATAGTATTATAATATAATTTACTAATAGGTATTATATTAGATTAAGGATCCTTATTTATAAGTACCTATTAATTAGAAGTCTACTATTATATAAAGATAAAGAGATAACTAAGTACTACCTTTTATTTATAAATAGATAGGTAGACTAAATATTAAAACTATATATTAGAATATTACTTTAAAGTATTTTTAAATAAAGAATAAGATAATTAGGTTATATTACTTCTAATAATTAAATTTATATATTATAATAGTATTTATATTATACTAAGTTATTTACTATTCTTTATAATATATAGATATAATCTATATATAAAAGATAAAGTTAAGGATAACTTTTTAAAAGGAGGAATACTTATAATTAAAGACTATATAAGAAACCTTTTAAAAGTAAGAGTTATACTAGTAGATTAATAATAAACTATTTAAGTATAAGTTATAAAGTTTTATAATAAACTTTATATCTTAAAGTCTTATATAATAGGAGAACTAGTAATATTAATTATAAAGAATTTAAAGTAGAAAAGACTAAATTAAAAGCTATTATATAAGTATACTAGTCCCTTTAAAGTAGTAGATATAATTAGATATTAAGTATACTATTTAAATCTCTTAATAGTATAAAGAATTTATCTTATATTTTATATTTCTTTAATAAAACTATATTAGAGCTATCTTAATAAAGGTAAATAACTATTTATACCTCCTCTAAAACTTATTAATAGTAAAGAATATTATAAGGTAGAATAAATTCTAGATAGAATAAAAAATAAAGGTATTTAATACTACTTAATTAAGTAATTTAATTATAAAATATAATATAATTAATAAATATCTATTAAGGATATAAATGTAATAGACTTATAAAGAGAATATAATAATATATATATAATAAAGAAATATTATAAGTAAAAATATTAATATATAACTATTATAATAAAACTATTTAATTATAATATTAAGTTATATAAAGTAAGTTATAAGTTATATTTATATAATAGAGATTTTAATAAAGAGGTATATAAGGAAAAAATTAATTAAAGGGAAAATCCTTATAACTTAAGAAATAAGTCTTTATTTAAAGGTATAATATTAAGGTTTTATAAGGGGAGCGTATTAAGGTAAGTTAGGGCTTAAAAAGATAAGCTAGAGGATAAGGTAATATCCCTAATATAAGTAAACGGGGTAGGTAGAGCTAGTAGAGTAGGTATAAGAGCGGGAATAATAGGGGTAAGAGAAGTATAAGGGGCGTAAGGGGCGTAGATCTTATAAGTAAAGGAGGTAGTATTAATAGTACTACTATTATAAGAAGGGTAGTTAGAGCTAATAGAAGTAGGGGTAGGTAGTATAATAATAGGAGGTATAATAGCCTCTTCCTCCTCTTTTATATCCTTTTCTATCTCTTTTATCCCCTCTTTATTATTATTATTATCCTCCTCCTAATATATAATTAACTTATATAAAGATAATAGAATATTATAATAATATACTTACCTCCCTTAACTCCTTATTAACCTCTATTATAATAAGGGTAGTTAACCCCTCTTATAAAAGTATTAGTATATATTATAAAAAGTATATAATAAAAGGACTTACCTATTATTTTATTATATCCAAGATACCCTTTAAGGTAATAGCTACTTAACTACCTACCTCTACCTTAAAGTATAATAATTCCTTAAAGGTTTATAATTTATATAAAAGTATTTTATTATACTCCTTTAAGTAAATTACTACCTCTACTTTTATTTTAAAGGTAGTAATTTATATTATAAAGGTAGTATAATAGGGTAACTTTCTACCTTAAAAGGTAATAATAAGGCTATAAGTAAGGAGGCTAGATATATAAATATAAAAGGTAAGGGGGCCTTATAACCTATTAATATATTATAAGTAAAGTATATTAAAATCTTATTATTATAAATTAAGTAGTAAGGCTTATAAAAGTAGTAATACCTCTTATAAGCCCTATTAGTCTTATAATTATATAATAACTTAGGACTTAAACCTAGGTATTTAATATATTAAAGATAATAGGACTATAAGAGGGCTACTACCCTAATAGTATAATAGGGAAGTATAATATAATAAGAAGGTTTAACTATCTATTATAAGAGTTAGCTAATATAAATACCTTTAAGTATAAAGAGTATAAGAATAATTTTAAAAAAGTATAATATAATAGGATATTAATAAGGTCTTTAAATAAATAATATAATAGACTTATATAATAAAGTAATTTATAAGTAATATATTTATAATATTATTAAAGATAACTAAAGTCTATTATAAGGTAATAATATATATAGAATAGTAAAAGATAACTAATAGAGATTTACTTTAATTATTATTATAATTATTAACTATTTAATATATAATACTATATTAATAATTAATTCTTTATATTATATTTATATTATAATAGTAGTTATCTTATAAAGTATAATAGTACTAATATTAACTTATATTATTAATATATTATTAATATATTAAAATATAGCTTAAGGTAACTTATAATAAGTTAATATTAGTAGTAGTAGTTATAAAAGAAGTTAGAAGTAAATAAAATATAACTTTATTATATACTATATTATATATATTAACTACGCGATTTAATAGCGTAATATTATTACCTAATTTTTATATTATTTATTTATATTACGCGTTTATAAAGTAATATAATAGTATATCTAATTAATAGTTATATTCTACTATTAATATTATTATAATTATAAAAGCTTTTATATATTAATATTATATAATATTAATAGTATATTACTATTATTATATTATTACTATTCTTAGAACTCTTTCTCTTATTTTTCCTACTAGGGTTTTAAAGGTTTTTAATAAGTCCTATTATAAATAGTAATAATTAGTATTTAAGGATAAATACCCTTAAAAGAGAGGTAATTATTAGGATATTTTAATATATTTAATTAGTACGACTACGGCTTACTAGTAATATCCTAGTATTATTAGTTCGGCCTCTTATTATCTAATAGATATCCTTTTATCTAGATATCTAAGAGGCTAGATAGCTTCCTTAAGGGGTATTTAAATAATCCTCCCTCTACCTCCTTAGAAGGTAGAGGTTAGTTCTTTTATAACTATAAAGTTACTAGAGTATTAAGTCTACCTTTATAATACTACCTACTCGCTAGTAGTTTATACTATCCATTCCAGCCCTTAGGAACTAGCCTCTAGTCTAGTTCCTAATATTAAGCTAGATATATTAGTTATACTATTAAAGAACCTTAATCTATTATATCTATATAATAGGACCTAATTATAAGTAATAAGGTATAGTAAGTATATCTTTAAGGGGGAGATTATAGGTAGTACTTATAATAGTAAGAAGGTAATACTATTTAAGATTCTATTATAATTTAAAGAAAATAATAGGTAGATTCCTACCCCCTTTATTTATAAGTAGTACTCTATCTAACTAGTATTTATTATAACTATTAATAAATTATAAGGCTAATTAATAAAGTATATAAATATTAACTTATAAACTAGGCCTACTTTTAGTTATAATTACTTATATATAACTCTATTATAAGTAATAAGATAGAGTAACCTCTATATTATTAGGCTTAAAACTCCTAAATATATATCTAGCTAAATAATAAGGAATATTATATATAAGTAGGTATTATTAGATAATAGGTAGACTAGGAATATAACTTCTAATATATTAGTTATAACTAATTATTAACGCCTAGATTCTATTAATAGCTACTTAGTAGCCTATTAGAATACTAATTATAATATTAAAAGTATAAAAATAGCCTAATATTATATATAGTTATATAGTTATATCTTTATATTAGACTATAATATTAGACTTTCTAATAATAAAAATAAGGTATTCTACTATTTTTTAGCTTAAATATAGCTAGTTAATCTCTAAAGGGCTAGATTAATACTAGGTTATACTAACTCTTATATCTAATAGATTCCTTTATATTAACCTAGTAGAACTATTAATAGTTATTATAAGAGTATAAAAGATATATTATAATATAAGGGATATAAGGAATTAAGAATTATAATAAATAGTCTAGTAGTATAGAAGTTATTAGTAAAATAGAATATTACTATACTAGATATCTTATAATTAGTTAGGTTACTAGTAGATAATATTAGTCTTTAACTACTTCTATCTTAATAATAATAATATCTTTTCCTAATAATAATTAATATAATAAGTAGTCTAATAATAGTATACTTAGTTACACCTAATTAGTCCTAAATAGTAATATTATTATAGAGTTATAATATAAGTAGGCCTAATAACTATTTATTAATACTCTAGTACTAGGTAACTATTATAAATAATCCCTTTAATCTAAAATTAATATTTTTAGTATTATTTACCTTATAACCTCTATAATACTTAAGGAGGGTCTTAGTATCTATAATAGTTTATATATATATCTATTATATTTAGACTTAAAGTTACCTTATAACTACTATTACTTACTAAGTAATAAAAGAAGTATAGTTTTATTCTAGTTTTAAATAATATAATATATATAAACTAACTATTAAGTTAGGAATTAGTACTAGATTCTAGTATTAAATTACTAAGAATTAGTATCTTAGTAGTCTAGATAATACCTTGTAGTTAGTCTAAATATATAAGATTATTTAATAGAGATATTTAAGATTTCTTAAAGTAAAAGTAGAAGGAATTATATTTGAAAATAATTAAATTAATATTTTTTACTATTATATCCTATATATTTAAATATATTAAAGTATATTTATAATTATAATACTTTTAAAAAAAGACCTTTTTATAATAGAAAAAAGAGAGATTTTAAAATATCTAAATATAAAATATAAAATATAAGGAGATACTTAATTATTTTAAACTATTAAAATATTATTTATAATATCTTAAATAGTACTTAAAACTTAGATAAGATAATAGGTTTAAGGAAATTAAAGGTAATATAAGGTAATAATTAAAAATTATTTACTTTTAAGTAGAAAGTATTATAAAAGAAAGTTTAAGGGAAATAATAATAAAATTAAGATATATATAAGGTTAAAGGCCTTTATATACCTTTTTTATTTAAGAAAGGCTAGATTTTATAAGGTTTTATATAGCTTTATACTTTAACTAATTAGCTTTAAACTAATTAATAGCTAACTTTAAAGTCTAGTTATACTAGCTAAGAGAGTACGCCTAGACTATTACTATCTTATAAGAATTAATTAAATCTATATTAGTAATTTAGGAACCTAGCCCTAGTAGCTCTAGTAGCTTATATAGAGGGAAATATACTTAGACTAGCTTATATTAGCCCTAATAGGATATTAATAGATATTACAATATATATTACTAATAATATAACTAAATAGGCTAAATTTAAAGTTTAAGTTAAAATAGACTAAAACTCGCTAAGTTACTAGCTCTTAAAGTTAAAAGTTTTTTCTTCTTAACTTTAAAACTTTTAACTCTAAGAGCTAGTAACTTACTAAGTTTTAGTCTATTTTAGCTTAAACTTTAAATCTAGCCTATTTAGTTATTTTATTAGTAATAAATAATATAATACTTATAAATTTCTTATTAGGGCTAGTATAAGCTAGTCTAAGTATATATCTCTATTAAGGAACGAGGTCTAGATAACTATTATATAGTCGGGTAAGGCTACTTAATATATTATTATAATTAGTAGGGTTAGGTCTAGTATATAAGATAAAAGATAAAGAAGGAAAGATAGTAAGATAGGAATATAAAGTAGAAACTAAAATATTAAGTATCTAATCTAACTAAGAAAGTATATCTAACTTAGAATAAAAGGGGTTTAATAAATCTAAAGGGGGTTTAATAAATTAATTAGGCTAGGTAGCTAGGTTAGACTAACTTAGCCTAACCTTAATAAATCTTATATTATAATAGTAGCTCCCCTTTTAAAGGCTAAACTCTTATAAAATATTAGCGGGTATAACGGGATAAAAGTAAAGGTAAGGATATAGGCGTAGAATTAATATAGTAAGGCGGTTAATAAACTAACTAAGGAGTAGAAATAAAAGGATAAAGGATAGGGCTTTTAGGGGGTAACCCTTAGGTCTATTATAAACGGGATTAGCGGGGGTACTAATAGAAAATTAGAGTCTAAGGCTAACTTAACCCAACTTAAGAGGATAGAGGTAGGAATTAGAATCTAAGGCTTTTTTAACCTAATTTAAGAGGGAAGGATAAGACTAAAGTTTAAGGCTAGTATAACTTAACTTAAGGGGATAAAGAGTAGGATTAAAGTCTAAAGCTATCTTAGCTTAACTTAGGATAAAAGATAATAGGATTAAAGTCTAAAGCTATCTTAACTTAACTTAAGATAAATAAAGTAGATATTAGAGTCTAAGACTATCTTAGTCTAACTTAAGAGGATAAAAGGTAGGAGCTAGAGTCTAAGGCTATTTTAGCCTAATTTAAAATAATAGATAATAGGATTAAAGTCTAAAGCTATCTTAACTTAACTTAGGATAAATAAGGTAGGTACTAGAGTTTAAGACTATATTAATTTAACTTAGAAGGGTAAAGAGTAGAATTAAAGTCTAAGGCTATCTTAGCCTAACTTAAGATAAAGGTTTAATAAGGATTAGAGAGTTAAGCTAACTTAGCCTAACTTAAGATAACTTAAATTTAATAAGGGACTTAGCGTAAATTAATATTAGAGGTTAAAGTATTAATAATAAAGAACTTAATAGGGTAGGATATAAGGCCTAATAGCTAATAAGTTAGCTTAATAGCTTATTAATAGCTTATTAATAATTTTTAAAGAAGTTAAATAGTTCTTATATAAGGATATAAGACTCCTAGTTAATAAAATACTTAAGGAGTAGTAGCTAGAAATATTAATTAAGCTTAGAATTAAGTATACTATCTATATACTAGCTATATTTACTATTTTTAGTAATAATAGGGGTATAAGGTTCCTAGTATTATCTAGGTAGAGGATCTTATACTATATATTATAAGAGATTAGTATAGAAGATTAAATAGATCTTTATAAACTTAAAGAGGTTAAGTTTAATAACTAAGGGGTTATTAAAAATATATTTAATAGGGAAGGGACTTATACTATAATTATTTAACTTAATTATAGGGTAAGTAGTATTTAGGTTCTTAATATATAGCTAAACTAGATCTCCTAGGAAGTAATAAGGGTAAGGATAGTACTTCTAATTAACTAAAGATTTATAAATAGCTTAGATAATTAATATCTCTTCTTAAAAGTAATTAGTAATATCTTTAAGTTTTTTAATAAACTCTCTAATATTTATTAGCTTTACCCTAGCCTAGGTAGTATAGTAAGGGGGTAATAAAAGGGGTAATTTAAAACTAAGGCGAGGGTTTTATCCTAAATTAATTATAAAAGGTAATATAAGTATAATTATAAAAAGAATATTATTTAAGGTAAACTTAGCTCTAAGTAATTATAATACCTAATTATCTTATATATAATTTATAAAGGCTTAAAGGTAATATTCTATAATAGTATTAGCCTATTCTATCTAATTATTAATCTAGGGGTAGTAACTAGTTAATAGTCTAGTATCTATCTTAAGGATTTAATAAAGATATTCTTAAATATTAAAAGTAAATTATATACTTTAATTAGATATAAAATACTTAAGTACTTTATAAAGTTTAAAGATATTAGTATAAAAGGTATAAAAAGCTTCTTCTACTTCTATAAAGGTAGTAGGGATAAGGTATCTTATCTTAGTAAGATAGTTAATAAAGATAAGGATATAATAGTATATTATTCCTATTAAAGTACTAAGTAGAAGAGGACCTATATAATTTATAGAAATATTATACTATTAGCGCTTAAGAATAGGTAAGGGATAAAGCTAGCCTTAAAGCTTTTATTTCAAAGGCTTAAAACGGGCGTAGGTATAATAATTATAAATAAATTACTTAATAGAATTATATAAGTTTAACTACTAATATACTCTACTAACTAACTTATAATAATTAGTTCTTCTAGTATATCTACTTAGAATACTATTATAAGTAAGCTAAATAATTTATAAATAAAGATAGGTTAAGTTTAAGATATATCTTCTATCTTAAAAATATAAGAAACTATCTTATTTTATATATTTAGCTAACTAGATTTTATTATAATAATAGGCTCTACTATAAAGGGCTTTAAAGATAGGGGGGGTAAACTAATTATTACTCTAAGCTTAATCTTATAAGGTTTAAATTAAAGTATCTTAGGGGTCTTCTTTAAAATTAATTACTTTTAGATTAAGTTAAGGTTTATAATCTATAACTTTAAGTTTTAGCTTAAGTTCTATATTTATAAGAGCTAAGATAATAGGGTAATAAGGTAAAAGGGTTTCTAAATAGAGCTCTATTAGGTTAAGGTAAATAGTATAATACTATAATTTAACTATCTTTAAGTCTAAGATATACTTCTTTAATATAGTTTAGTATTAATATTAATAATATAAATTAAAAGTATCCCCCTCTTTAAAGAAGTCTCTAGAATAATAGGTAAGGGAATTAAATTTAGCTCCTACTTTACTAAGGTAGTAAATAATTTAATAATTAAATTAGGATAGGAATTTACTCTAATAAGCTTAATAATAGTTAAGTTCTTTAATTAATATAAAGTATTTAAGGTTCTTATAATTAATAATTACCTTAATAAGTTTAAATAAGCCCTCTAGCTTAAGATACTATTCTTAGAAGGTATAAATAATAGTTATAAGTTTTTTATTATAAATCTTATAATTATACTTAGCTAGGTTATACTTCTTAGAAAAGTAAATTATAGGGTAGAGTATACTATTATTATTATACTAAGATAGGATACCTCCTAATATAAAGTTAGAGGTATTAGTTTCTATTATAATCCTTCTATTAAGATTATAATAGTAGAGGATAATATTAGAGGTAAAAGCTTTCTTTAAGATATTAAAAGTATTCTAATAATCTTTATTCTAAAAGAAGGGCACGTCTTTATATATTAGGTTAATAAGTAGTATAACTATTTTATTATAATTATAAATAAACCTCTTATAAAAGTTTATAAAACTAAGGAAACTTTAGATATCTTTAATATTAACTAGGGTTAGCTAATTAATTATAATATTAACTTTAAATAGATCTATCTTAATCCCTTTAATAGTAATAATTAAGCCTAAGTAAAGGACCTATTAAATATAGAACTTATATTTAATAATATTTACTTAAAGTCTTATAACCCTTAACTTCTAAAGGATATACTTAATATAGATTTTATATTCTACCTCTATTTTATTATAAATTAGAATATTATCTAAGTAGGTTATATAAAAGTTATTAAGATATTCTTAGAGTATATTATTAATATAATACTAAAATAAGGTAGGACTATTATAAAGTTTAAAGGGTATAATAAGGTATTTAAATAATTTAAATTAAGTATAAAAGGTTATAAGTTCTTTATCTCCTTTATAAATTTAGAGATAATTAAAAGCTAATATAATATCTAGCTTAATAAATACCTTAGCGCGACTTAGATAATCTAAGGTCTTAGTAATAAGGGGTAAAAGATAGTAGTTCTTAATTATAATAGTATTTAAGCCGCGGTAGTTAATATAAAAGTAGAGGCCTCCTTTAAACTTCTTAATAAATAGGATAGGGGATATAGACTAGGATCTATTAGCTTAAATAAAGCTTTTAATAAGGTTATTATTAAGGTATTAGCGGAGTTTATTAATTTTATTATAACTTATACTATATAATATAGTAGCTAGTAGCTAGGTACCTTCTTTAAGGTTAATAGTATAATTATAAGCGTAGTACTCTAGTAGGGTATCTACCTCCTTTTTAGAAAAGATATCTAGAAATTTATAATAATAAAGAGGAAGCTTAGTAGTAGGATTAATGTTCTTACTCTATTAATATACTTCTAAGTCTTCTTAAGTTATAGTAGTAGTAAGATAGAATTCTTTTTCTATCCTTTATATAGCTAAGTAATAGTTACCTTTATAAGTACTAGGTTTAAAGGCTTAAAATAGGGGAAAGACTTTTCTTTAAATAAGGGAACTAAGACTCCCTATAATTAGCTAAGGGGACTAAGGTTTTAAGATCTTAAGGTAATAATTAATTTTATTAAGGGTAATACTAAATACTTTTATATCTTTAAACTAGCTAATATAATTAAATATATAAGCTCTAATTTTATAGATATCTAAGTAGATTAAGGGTTTTTAGATTTACTAGGTATATCTTTAACTAAATATCTAGTAAGATAAGGGACTTTAATACTTAATTTTAAGATTATAACCTTTTTAAAGGGCTTAGTTAATTTAACTAGGAAGGTCTTCTTCTAGATTTAATATAAGTATAAGTAAGTCTAATACTTAACTTAAGACTTAGGATAGAGACTAGGGTAACTTAAGCTAAGTTAGACTAAGGCGAGGTAACTCCTTCTAAGTTAAACTAGGAACCTCCTTTTAAGGTAGACTAATTAACTCCTTTTAAATTAGATAGGGAACCTCCTTTTAAGTTAGATTAAGTAACTCCTTTTAAGTTAGACTAAATACCTCCTTCTAAGGTAGGTTAAAAACTAATAAATCTTAAATTTATATTAGGGATTAAGATATAAATAACTTCTTTTAAATTAAGGCTAAGCTAGATAATTAAGCGGTTTAAAGTTAGAATAGGGACTACTAATCTTTAAACTCCTAAACCTTTTAAGATTCTTTAATAGAAAGGAATTCTTCTTCCTTTTTAATAATAGCGCGGATTATAGTAGGTTCTAGGTAATAATAGCTAAGGTAGAAGGGTAAAGATAAGAATAATATATTTAATCTAAAATTAATAGGAATAAAATAGTAGTAGAATTATAGATAACCTAGGCCTATTAAGTAATACTTTAACCCTATAATATATAAGAAAAGTCTCTTAATATAAGTATTAAGCGCTAATATTATTTCTATTATATAGGTAATATTACTTATAAGCGTAGGTTATCTATTAAACCCTTAGAGGTAATAGGGGTATTTAATTAAGTATAAGGGAAGATAGTATTATTACGTAAATATCTTATTAATAAAAGTATAAGTAGAGGCTTTATAATTAATAAAGATAAGAGTTAGTATTCTAAACTAAGCCTAATATAAAGTATTTAAGATAATTATATAACTATCTTAAAATATTAGATTAGTCTTAAATAGCTTTAGAGTAAAATAGGTAGAAAACTTCTTATATAATTATAAAGGAGGTGAGAATAATATAGCTAGGAGGTAAGAGGAAATTAATAAAATAGAATTAGGCCCTTATACGTAACTTTATATAAGGACTAGATATTTTCTAATAGGAGGGGTACCCCCCTATTAATATTAAAGGTATTATTAGTATTTATAGAATATAAGACCCTTAGTTTACCCTTATTAAGATATTCCTAGGTAGTCTTACTAAGGTATTAGAGTTTATAATAGTAGTATAACTTCTACTTATTATAAATATCTTTAACTCTAGGTATCTAAAGTTACTAGCCCTAGACGCGGGCTATAACTAAACTAAGATCTATAGGTTTACCTCCTAGGAAAGGTATAATAGGAATAGGGGCTATAGGAATAATAGGGAGGGATAGAGTAGACTTAAGCCTTATAAGATTACTAGATATAGGGGAGTTCTTCCTTAACCTATAACTTATACTTATAAAGGTCTTTATTCTAACTAGAATACTTACTTATCTTAATATATAGTACTTAAGTTATTAGATTTCCTTATTAATATTTAAGTAGGCTTAGACCTATTCTTTAAAGCTATATAGTTTTATTCCTATTAAAGTTTACTAGGATATAGTATTAATCTAGGTAGTATAATTAATATTCTTCTTTAAAGTATTAATTAAGGAGGCTAATTCTATCTAAGAATATTCCTTCTTTTAAGAGAAAAGGTTATAATATTTATTAAAGCTTAGACTATCTTATCTAAGGGTATTATAAAGATAGGTATAAGTATCTTTAACTTTAAATAGGTTATTATAAGTCTTATAAAGCTTCTTTTACTAGTCCTTAAAGCTAGTTAGGGTATAAAGCCTATTAATATAGTATTAGCTTATAAGGTTATAAGCTTTCTTTCTAATAATAAAGTAGTTCTTATTATACTTAATTTTTTTTTAGTTAGTTAGGTACTAATTATAGTTTATATATATTTTATAAATAAGACTTTAATTAATTAATTAATTATTTATACTCTTATACTAGTTAAAGCTAATAAGGGTAGACTTTTTAGGAGGTACGCCTAGCGTACCTATCGTTCGGGGAGAAACCCAGCTAAGGGATAAAAACTCTACCTACTATCTACAGGCTATACTATTATTCGGCTCCTTCCCTCCCCCCCTTAATAGGCCTGCTATCGGGGTAGTATATCGAGGGGTCGGGTCTACCGTCTATAATACTAAGGTTTCGTCGACTATATTCTCTTCTCTTTAGTCAGGGCAGAGCCCTTCCTCTCTATTAGTTCTCGCTAATATCTCTTTTACTAGTATAAACTAGTAGAGGGCGCCTGACCTAGTTAACTACCTTACCGCCGCCCTTATCCCTATTAGTAATAAGAGAATAGTACTATAGTCTTCTAACCTAGCCTCTAGTAATATCTAACTCCTACTAGTATAATAGTCGGGATAGAATAGTAGGATATATTTACCGGTCTGCCTCGCCGCCCCGTACGGGTAGCTAGGACTTAGGATCCTAGGAACCTTCCTAATAAATAAGAAGTAGTTAAACCTAATCTTGTCCGTACGTAACTAGACCGTTATAGAGCTCTCCAGCTTCTTTAGGCCCTTATAAAGGTCCTATCTCCCTCCTACTAGGTCACCCTTCTATGCTAGGCTCGTGTTTCGGCCCTCTAATCCCCGCTAGTAGTAGCGCCACCGGCCCTACTACCGGCCTTCCTACTAGGTTAGTATCCTTTTCTATAGCGTTAGGCTATTAAGTACCCCGTTTAGCGACCGCTTCGCCTAAGACTCCTTCTTAGCTAACGGGGGTAGCGGAGGGCGTAGCCTCCTACCCCTTTTTAGTTATAACCGAGACTTGATCTTCGCGTTCCCTTTCAGGACTGTCTTATATATCCCTCGGAGGATCTTACTCCGTAGTAGGGCCTTATTAAAGAAGTCTCTTACCGACGGGATTCCCGCCTCTACTTTAAGGACCGGAATTAGGGTAGCCTTATACGCCCCTAGTACTTTACGTAGTCCTTTATTCTAGATCGTCGTTAGGGTCTTCACGTGCTTCCCTACTACCCCGGGGGTATTCTTAGGGCTATATTATATTAGCGCCGTAAACGTTATTATAGGCCTTACTACTACCGCGTATATAAGCCTATTAACCGGTAGAACCGCGCCTTATATTAAGCCGGCGACGTAGTAGAGCGCCTGAATCTAGTTATCTATCTTAGCTTATATCTTCCTTAGGTGTGCGTTCTAATTTAGCTTACTATTAAGTATAAGTCCTAGGACCCTAATTAACGTCTTTAGTTTAACTTTAATTCCTTCGAGCTTAACTATTACGTCTATCTTTATACCCTTTATTCTACAGGTTATATAAACGAGCTCGTACTTCTTTAGTATAAACGAGGCTCTATAAGTCTTCGCCTACCGCAGGTATACCTCGTAGGCTTTATCTAGAACCTCGTAGTTCCATTTAGTGCTCCTACTGTAGGCTAAGGATAGATATGTAAGGTTAGCATCCTACTTATTCAGGTCCTTACCCTGGTTTCCACCCCTCCTTATAGGCGTCACCTTTTACCTTAGAGCTTAGGACTATTCGCCCGCAGGGGGGCTTTATACTTCCGGCGGAGGCGGACTATTAGCACCTAAGTCAATCCTTATTTACTCCTTAAGTATATCTCCTAAGCGGATCTAGGTATTATTACCGCTTTAGCTTGCTCTCTACTCCGCCGTAGGCCCTATTTAGGTAGATTATTCCCTTAGCTCCACGTACTAACACGCGTATACTATCCTCTCAGGCTAAATAGATAGTCTCCGCAGTAGCCGCCATTAAACACCACGCCTTATAGGGTTAGGACCCCTACTTCGCGTTACTATTAGAGGTCTCCCTTATTTAGGCCGTCTGTATCTCGCAGGGACTACTAGTATTAAGCCCCTAACTAGGTAGTATAATACGGTATTTCCACCCTACTAACTAAGGTACGTTATACTAGGTTTCTAGCGTACTTATATCGAAACCTACTTTTTATTCCGCTCCTAGCCGGTGACTGCGCGGGGGGGACTTGAACCCCTAGGAGGTATAAGAGTCGGTATTAACAAGTTCCCTATATCTAGTAGTCCACGTACCCTAAGGGTACCCTATCTAATAGCTAGTAGTCTAGCGTATCTACTAGTTAAGACTAGCTTCGGCCTATATTAACGACGCGTAGTAGCTACTAGTCAGGTGGTTTTTATAAGCGATTTCCCTTATAGATATTAGGCGCGACCTAACGCGTCTCAGGCCTTAGACCTAGTCCTAGCCCTTTCCCTACTAGGGGGTACCCGTATAAGGAGATAGGAGGGTGCCCGTATTCGTCCTCCTAGCCGCTCTTAGCTAATGACTGCGTGAGGGGACTTAAACCCCTAAGAGGTAGAGGACGCGTCTTAACGATTCGTCTCCTATTAACCCGTTTTAACGATATAGCCCCGGTATCTCTTTCTAGTCTATCTCCTACTAGGGGGTGCCTGTATAAGGAGATAGGAGGGTGCCTGTATCCGTCCTCCTAGCCGCTCTCAGCTAATGACTACGTGAAGGGACTTAAACCCCTAAGAGGTAGAGGAGGCGTCTTAATAATTCGTCTCCTATTAACCCGTTTTAATAATATAGCTCCGGTATCTCTCTCTCCCTAACACGTGTATCTGTCTTCTTAGGCTATATAGATAGTATCCCTTTATAAGCTTCCTATAAACTTACGGCTATCCGGCCGCCGGAGGCGACCGTCCGCTAGGGGTTAGAGCCTATTAAAGGGTTAAGGTCCCTAGGGCTATATATATATACTTTAGGCTGTATTTAACTACGGTTACTACTATTATATACTACGCCTTATAAGCCTTCTATAGAAAGCCTGTTTCGCGTTACTTATAGAGGTCTCCCTTAATAACTAGTCGTAGCTAGTTTAGGCCGACCGTATCTTATAAGAGTAGATATTTCTATATACCCTAGGGCCCTAGCCGTATATCTATTCCTAACTCTTACTAACTAAGCTCTTCCACGATAGTATAAGCGGTACTATATCTACCGCTACCTTTATCCCTAGTAGTAGCTTCAGGCCTTAATACGAATAAGGTACGCTATCGCGTCTTTTCCTGTCCTCGCTACTCCGCCGCGCCGGGCGGTCTAATAGTCTTAGAATAGAGTCGAGCCTAAGGGTATCCTACCGTATAGTTAGAACGATATTATATCTACTAGCCCGAGGCTAGCTTCGGGCCTAAATACGGGTCAGGTAAATACGTATCGGATGATTCCCTTATTATTACCACGTCGTGAAAAGACCTCTAGCTAACGCTAAAGGCTTAACGTAACGCGACGGCGGCGAGCCTCTAATAGATTTAAACCATTTATAGTAGCTGTATCTAGTATAAGTCTATAGTACTAATATAGTACTTACTAGATACCGCGAGGTAAATAAGACTTTATTCCTATATATCTAGCTTATCTATATCCCTATTATATTTAATAATATTAGGGAGCTTCTTAGATTTAGAGATAGGAATAGCGGGAATAGTAGAGGTAGGAGGAGGGGCTAGTAGAGTACTATTATATAGTACTTAGGTGAAGGCGTTAATTATTATAACTAAGACTTATAAGTCTATAACTAAATTCTAGGCTTAAGGAGGAGGGGATAGGTTTTTAGCTATTATAGGAGTATTAGTAGTAGAGGTAGTAGTAGTAATAGCCTATTACTAGAGGTTCTTAAGGTATCTTAGGAAAGTAACGGGGTTACTACTTATCTAAGTAAGTAGCGCTTATATACGCTCCTCCTTATAGGTAGGTTTAATAGAATCCTCTATTCTAGGTTAATAACTAGGATTACTAAGGATTAAGGACTTAATTTAGTACGTAGAAGTACTATTAAGAAGGTAGGTCTTTTATAATATTAAGGAATAAGGTCTAGATAACTACTATATAGTTAGGTAAGGCTACTTAATATATTATTATAATTAGTAGGGTTAAGTCTAGTATATAAGATAAAAGATAAAGAAGGAAAGATAGTAAGATAAGAATATAAAGTAGAAACTAAAATACTAAGTATCTAATCTAACTAAGAAAGTATATCTAACTTAGAATAAAAGGGGTTTAATAAACTTAAAGGGGGTTTAATAAACTAATTAGGCTAGGTAGCTAGGTTAAGCTAACTTAGCCTAATCTTAGTAGATCTTATACTATAATAATCTCTCTATATAAGCTATTAGAGCTACTAGAGCTATTAAGTTATAGTCCTTAAATTTCTAATATAACCTCTAATAATTACTAGTATTAGTAGGTAATAATATATATAATACTTAAAAAGGGCTTAATATATTTAAAAAACTAGGTAATACTCTTTATAAGATAATATCCTTAGTATAGAAATATTCTTAGTATAGAAATATTTATAATTACTAATAGTACTAGAATACTATTATATTTATAACTTTATCCTAGGTAATACTCTTCTATATATAATATTAATATACTAGAAGGATAATAGTACTTTCTAATTAGAATAACCGTCCTAGTACTATTTATTCGACCCCCCTAGCGCCCTTAAAGGATAGATATATTTCCATTGGCCTTACTCTATTAGGCTTAGAGCGGGACTCTAGTTCGCTTGGCACGCTGATACCACCTTAATCTCCGAGTTCCCATAAGACTTAAAGAACCCTGATGCGTATAGTATTTCCATTTACAATCTGCAGCAGAGATGCTCTGCCTCATCTAGGTTCACTACCTCTAAGCCGTGAGTTGTGTGTTTTCGCCCGGTGTTGTGCCAATTCCAAAATCACGTTATGGCGGCAACGTTACAACGAATTGTGTATCATGATACCGATAGCTTGTAGAGCGTCACATAGACAGGCTTGCTTTGGAGGGGAACATGCAGCAGATCTAGAGACTGTCATGAGAATAGTGATGCGATGAATCCAAGGCGCTCACGATGGAAGCTGTGCAGCAAAGCTTTGTAGGGCTTGCTTCTTATCCTTCACTTTCTCTCTACTTTCTTTTGGTCCTATTAGCAATGTGGTTTCCATCTTTCTGGAATGTTCGGTATTTCCCATGATTGTTGACGTCTTACATTCCTAAGATTTCCTGCCTCCCTATCGGTACTGCTTAATGTATCAATTGTACCACTGTTTGTCGCTCATTCATTCCTAAATTTGATGAGTTTTCCCAGTCTTCCCAGTCTTCCCTGAACATGATGAATGCGACACATCGAGCATTGTCACCGAACACAAACTACGGCATATTACGATAATGGGCATCAAGGTCGGTATCGTAGTTGGGATCGCGGCAGGGGCAGTCGCGATACTATGTGCGATAAGCATGCTATTGATCCGATGGAGGTTGCGAGCCAAGCATAGGCACAGACTGGCACAGATCGCTGTAGCTGCAGACGGAGGCATCGACAGATTTCCTCCAAGCCATATGAGCATTACAGACGAAGACGTTGCACGTATGCCAGGCACCCGAGCAGCAGCGCGTCGCTCCCTCCAGGATCGGAATAAGCGCTCACTATACACCCCAATGTCATCACGGGAAACGCTGGAGAAACGTCCCGTCCTGAAGAGCTTGGAGAGAGTAAAGGAAATCAATCGAAAGGACCACGAATCTATCGTTCCTATGTGGCCTCTACCTCGGCGCTGTATTCGCTCGGATGGGAGTCCCCTCTCCAGCAAGGCTTCTACTACCCCAAGAAATCGAAAGGAGGGCGTCTGGAGTTTCTCGCCAAAACGAAATACAGACGTAGCGCTAAGACCCTCTCAGGAACGAGATAGGCAGCCTCCCAGTCTTGACATCACCCAGAATAAGGCTGTGCAAGAACCCTTGGCTACCGCAGACCGCAGGCTCCCAGATAGGGTTGATAAAAGTTCCTCTCCCAATGGAGCCCTCAAACCTCGACCACTTTTCCATGACAAACGGCGCAGCAAGTCCCATGGAAATGTGTCCCAAATGGCCCGAGAGGAAAGGGTTGCAATTGGTCTCCTTGTCTCTGACGCTCACGACCGTGGGACACAGTCCGCCCCGCGTGGAACCCAATCTGCACCGCGTAAAACGCACGTTCCAAGATCTATGAGTGTGTGTAGCCAGGACCCTGGTGTTGCTCCTACACATCTATTACCGCCGCTGCCATTCGAATTCGCATCCGCGCAGGATCAGAGAGCCAAAAGCCCGACGGACTTTAGTGGTTGTGGGAGTCTCTTTAGCGACAATACCTCTATCCTCAACGACGAGGAATCGACTATCCTTTCGCATGCCGAGACTGGTCTGACATCCATCGGTCTATCGTCGCCCTTCTTTTCATCCCCAATCGCTGAGTCAACACCCAAGGATCAGAGTCTATGGGGTACCTCGGAAGTCCGGGGAAAAGCAAGTCGAGTGAGTGTTTCAGAGTCACCGAAGCATCGGCCGCAAATACACTCACAAAGATCTTATCGCGCCAGCATCGACAATAGTCTCGCAGACAGCGTAAGTAGTAGTCTGTCAATGTCACTAATTGATCCTGCGTTGCGCACCGCATCGAGTACCGATCTAGCTAAGCGTAAGTCTCGATCAAATTCCCAGTCGAACGCGGAGACGCCCAGACGCGGAGAAAAGAAGAAAGCCAAGCGGGCTACCTCGCCCTCTTCTCCTCTGAGAAAGCATACCGAATTCGACATTCACGAAGACTCGCCCAACGAGCGATTTTCGATGTGCGTTCTTCGCCCGATCTCGGGCAATGAAGGCCAACTGTATTCCTCGGGCCAACGCCCATCCCCTACCGCGACTGACAATCGACTCCTCTGGGATGAATATACGTCTAAGCCACCTGGTGACACTGGAGACACGATAAGCGGGCACCATCGTCAAAATGGTGTTCACATCTCCAACAAACCGATACCCGCCGATTCGCCTACAACATCTCAAGCCGAAGAACCCAACGACCCTCCGAGCACTGCAATAAAGCACATCGTCGCACATAAACCAAACATGACATTCCGACCGCCGTCACGAGCAACGTTCGATGTCCACTACACACCCCCCGGACACGTTCAGAACGCTCAGCTCTCGAAGCTCTCACCACCTTACTCGCCTCCGCATTCCATGGCCGAACCGTACGACGATGCCGAATCGGCGATGTCGACTCCAACGAGAAAGCCTAGTCACAAAACACCAGCAGGACTGCACCCGAACCGCGCCAAATCATTATTCGGCAACCAACCCGACAACCCCTGGCCCCTCCCAGGCCCTCCCACCGCTGGCACCGCTCACCAGGACTCCAACATCTTCCACCAAAGCAGCCAACTGTCCCCAAAGCCCCCATCAGAGCCCACCACCCGCCCACCATCCTACCTCTTCAACTTCCCCGACCCACCCAAACGTCCCTTCCCCCCAAACTGGCGCGGACCCAAAACGCCCATCCGCGGCCCACGAGCCTTACCCTCTCTACCACACACTCTCAACCTCAATAACAACAACAACAACAACAACCCCAATCGCCAAAAATCTCGATCCCCATCCCGCTCTCCATCCCGCTCACCCTTCCACGGTATCGGGAAAATTCACGGCAACAACAGCCCGCGATTCGACCTCCGCACCAGCATCATGCAGCTCCGACGGCAGAACAGCGAGGTCAACAATCATCAGAGCAAGCGGTCGAGGGAGCATAAGCGGTATTTGAGTATTGGCGACGATGTGTTTGAGGATAAAGGGAAGGAGAATGTGGGGGAGGCGAAGACGATGGGGTTTGGGAGTGCGGGAGGTCGGGTTGAGACGCCGTCGAGTTTTTATGATGGGGAGGGGTGTTTTGGAGAGGGGTGAGGGGTTTTTGGGGTTAATGTTATCATCGAGCTTTCTTGTTAGGATCATAGTTCCATCTTGTTCCTGATACTGTGGATATCTATTTAATTTCATCAACTCGTATCTCTCCCTTCTTCACGTCCAACCCAAATAGTGCCAACCCAACACGAACGCGAACCCTCACCCCGTCCGCCTCCATTTCGTCTCATCCTCCACCCCCTCCCCATCCCCCTCGCCTTCCACCCTCCCTCTCACGCTCCCCGCTCCCTCCCCCAACCCCACCCCCGGCACGCCCAACACCTCACTAGCATTAAACTCCTCCCCACCCCTCCAATGCCCCTCCTCATCAAAGAATTCCCCCACATTCTCCGCCGTAATCCAGCCTCCACTACCCGGCATAGGAGGCGGTAGCCCACCAGCTCCGCCCTCTACCCCACCATTACTCAACGGATATACGCCATTCATATCGCCATCGCCTTCGAATCTGATAGCTGGATTATGGCCGTCGTCGCCTTCATTTTCGGAGCCAGAAAGCGGATCTGGATGGAGGTTTGCGCAGGCGGAGAGCGCGGCGTATAAGAGTTGCGTTGGCGATTGTGTTTCCGTCTGTATATCTTCTGCGACGGCGGGAGCTTCGGTGGAAGTGCTAGGAGTAGGGGAAGGCGTTATTGTGAGGGAGATTGTAGAGTCGGGATCGTGGTCGTCGAATGTTTGCGCTGCGGTTAGGAGTTGGAGGAAGAGGCTGGCGGGGTGGGATTGGATGGCGTGGAGGGAGATGGAGGGGTAGGGGATTGAGAGGCCGGTGTTTTGGGTGGGGGAGTAGAGGATGAAACGTCTGAGGTGGAGATTGTATTGTCAGTTTTATGTAGTGGGGTGGAGCGGGGGGAGGGGATCGGGAAGACGAACTCGGACGTCACCCAGACGTCGACGCCTTGAATTTCGATCTCTTCATCATGCTGGTCTTCGTCCTCGGTGGTCTCGTTGATGGCGGCTGTACCGTTTGAGTGCCGATGTACTCCTCTGGCTAATACTGAGAGGGCAGGCGCGGCGGCGAGGTCGCTGGCGTGGGTTTTGAGGGTCGCGGATGGGGAGTGGTGGTAGAGGATTGGTGGGCCGTCGAAGAAGGAGTCTGGGGTTTGCGATTGGTGGGTGGGGAGGGGGGTGAATGATGAGGTGGTGGGGGCTGAGTGGAGGACTTCCATGCTGGTGTTCAGTCTTGTTCGTTGGAGGAGTAGGTATGGATAAGAGAGGTGTGTATAGGGTTAGGGTTATAGCTCCCGGATGCTATTAGACCGGTGGACCGTTCGTAGCACGCTATTTATGTCTTGATCTTGGTTATGAGTAGGTAGGTAATGTCGAGTTGTTCGTATATGGTAAGTGACTACTTGGCATACGTTGACATAATATGTATCGGGAAAGCAAAGTCACAGTGGGACATGGGTTTCATTACTCCAAACCCCGTACACTTGTGAAGTACTCTTGCATGATTCCTCCCCCAAAAGTATCTTTCCGACCCACATGTCTGATTGACGTGGGAGTAATCCAGTTTATTTGGCTTGGCACCATACTTGCATGCATTTGTTGTAGCAGCTCATGCAGCAGTGGCCAGCGATCTCTGCACAATACTGCGCAGCTATAGGACCGGTCTCTCATGTCCACTCCAGTTTTGCCGGCTTCTTCTTGTTGCCTGCGGCAAAGCGAAGTTGACCGCGTGTCCACCGAGCGTTGTTCTCGTGCCTTTTCAGTTCGATTCGGCTGCTAAATGCAAGCAGAAAACGGGGCAGTTGTAGCTATCGATCCGAGCTACGTCAGTTCGACGGCTGAGTCTAGAGGCAAGACAGCTTGACCCAGAGAGGGAGCTGAGAAGCAATCGTTGCATCGGACTTTGGTGAGGTTCAAGTGGCATATTCAGTCCTGTTGGTACTGTGGTCGCATTCTTCGCACGTTCGATCATGTCCTTAGCCTTTGCGATGCACAAGTCACGCGTGCTTCCCACATTCGTGGAAGCATTGCGCTACTTTGCCGCTGCATCACTCCAGCTCGGATCATCCTTTCTGAATACCCATGCCGCCAAAAGCTCGATCAAGCTCGTCACCCGCAGGCCTGATCGTTGCGTCTTGACCATTTCCGACAGCTTCGTGCTCATCTAGCTGGTCCATAATGTTTGCACTTCCTGCTCGAGCAATGGATGGATGTGACACACCCATCTCGCTCGTCCTCTCCGGTTGCAAGATCTTCTCCTCCCTATCTAGCCACCCAGGCGCCAGCCTTCTCTTCTCCGCCAACTCCTGATCCTTTAAGCTTTGCTCCCAGTCTTGTATCGTCTGCTCTGCGTCATCTTGAATCTTTTGAATGTGTGCTTGTAGTGCTTTACACGATGCTATGATTTCTTGCGGGGACGCCGCATGCCCTGATTTTGACACAACGTATTTCTCTCGCTCGACGCCATTAGCATCCGCGGTTGATGAAGGCGGCAATGTCGATGGTAGAGGCTTGTATGTGTATGGTAGCGTGGTAGCGGTTGGTAGTGAGATGAATGGAGAAACGGTTAAGGGGATCTGGGCAAGCAACGGGTGGGACCCTGTCGGACGATCAGTGCCAGTAAAGCTGCCGTCTCGGTGGGGATGAGCTTACGGCTTTTGTACATCTTCAGTCCTTATTCCAGGTCCGATGTAATCGAAGGCAATGACTGCGTAGTCTGCTGTTGTTGGAGTGATCAGTGACAGGGCGCAAACATCAGGTCGCCGATTGGGCCCCCCAGAGGCTCCTTGTAGGGCGGGCCTAGGCTACCAACAAGCGCGGGGCAATGTCCCAAGCGCCATCGAAGAATCCTGTTCGCAGTGTGCCTTGGTCGCACAGTACCACGACCGTCTACCTGTTCAGCCTCAGTCACGAAGGATCCAGGCTGCAGGACATTTTGACGAATTGAATGAGGTTCACATCATTGAAATCTTGAGCTGTAACCTTTGCTGCCCCCCCGAATTTGCCCCTTTCCCTCTGCAATCCCCCCACCTTTCTACTGGCGCGTGCGCTCACAAATACTTCGACCTGCCTCCGATACGGCTACCACCAACCAGTATACATAACCCAGCAGCAATATTGCTGTTCGAAGGCCTAGACGCGGAGAAGTCATGATAGGGAGAATTTAGAGACGTCTCGACTAGCCACATCTACCGCAATCCTCCGTTGTTCCTATTTCAAGCGGTCAAGCCAAGTACTCGAAGACATACTCATCGAGTCCTCGAAGTCGAATCTTGCTCAAGTCCGTTCACAACCTTGCCTCGAGAGCGACGGACGATATGGCTGGAACGAATAATCACATGGACGTCACAGCCCGTGCTGTGGCGCAGAGAAGACCTGTGCCAGAGATAGATTTTACTCTGCATACCATGGAGGATGGCAATCAAGTCAGCACGCAGGAGCGTGTATGCAAAGGTATAAAATTAAAGGTAGCCTAACGTGCAATCCGTTGATCTTATCTCCAGATGTCCAAGCGCCCGCGTTTCGCCCTCCGACAGAGGACGAGTTCTACTCTCCTCAAGATCGCAATAAGCCGAATCTTCCGTTCCTCAAGCAACACTTCTACCGCGAGGGTCGTTTGACCGAAGAACAAGCGCTATGGATCATACAGAGGGGAACAGAAGTCTTGAGGAATGAACCTAACCTGCTGGAAATGGATGCGCCAATCACTGTCTGTGGTGATGTGCACGGCCAATATTTCGATCTGATGAAACTCTTCGAAGTAGGAGGGGATCCTGCAGAGACTCGTTACTTGTTCTTGGGTGACTACGTTGACCGTGGGTATTTTAGTATTGAAGTGGGTATCTGCCTTGCGTATCCCTGATCAGCTTGGCTGACGACATTGCAAGTGTGTGCTTTATCTATGGTCACTCAAGATCTGGTATCCTAACACTCTTTGGCTGCTCAGGGGAAACCACGAGTGCAGGCATTTGACAGACTATTTCACCTTCAAATTGGAGTGCAAACACAAATACTCAGAAAAGATCTATGAGGCATGCATGGAGTCTTTCTGCGCATTGCCTTTGGCTGCGATTATGAATAAGCAGTTTCTGTGCATACATGGGGGGCTGAGCCCTGAATTACATACCCTTGACGACCTTAAGAGTGTACGTCAAGCCGACCTTCGTCAAACGCGCTTGAAACCGCATTCGCTGACATGTCTAGATTGATCGATTCCGCGAGCCACCTACCCATGGCCTGATGTGCGACATCCTCTGGGCAGATCCACTTGAAGAATTTGGGCAGGAGAAGACTTCAGAGTTCTTTGTGCATAACCACGTCCGAGGGTGCTCATACTTCTTTTCATATCCCGCTGCATGCGCCTTCTTGGAGAAGAACAATCTGCTATCCGTAATCCGCGCACACGAAGCTCAAGATGCGGGCTACCGGATGTATCGAAAGACGAGGACGACCGGCTTTCCCAGCGTCATGACCATCTTCAGCGCCCCCAACTACCTCGACGTTTACAACAACAAAGCCGCGGTCCTCAAATACGAGAACAACGTTATGAACATCCGACAATTCAATTGCACTCCCCACCCTTACTGGCTGCCCAATTTCATGGACGTGTTTACCTGGTCTTTGCCGTTCGTAGGGGAGAAGATCACTGACATGCTGATCGCAATCTTGAACACGTGCTCAAAAGAAGAACTCGAAGTTGGAGAAGAAACGCCCCCTCCTGTCCTCACCCCTGCGCCTGCGTCACCACCCCTTGAACAGAAGGATCCCGAGTCTACCGAAGCGAAGCGACGGGCAATCAAGAATAAGATCCTGGCCATTGGCCGACTTTCGCGTGTGTTCCAAGTCCTTCGAGAAGAGTCAGAGAGAGTCACCGAGCTCAAAACGGCTTCTGGCGGCAGACTGCCTGCGGGTACCCTTATGCTTGGAGCCGAGGGTATCAAACAAGCTATCCACAACTTTGAAGATGCGAGAAAGGTGGACCTGCAGAACGAGAGGTTGCCCCCTAGCCATGATGAGGTCTCGAGGAAGAGCATGGAAGACCGCAAGCAAGCTTTGCAACGCGCCAGTACTGAAGCGGATAATGATCAAAATATCTCACAAATCGCTCGCAGGATTAGCGTGTATGTATTTCCGAGACTGTTCCTGAGATGCACATGACTAACGTTAAGAAATAGGTCTTCTGGAGCGGGGAAAGGCAGACGCCTTGGCTCATAATCTTTTGATGCATTCTCATGTCCGTCTACTACCATGTCATGGAATGCTTGACGGACTCCTCTACATATCACGCCCTCATTGACGAGCATCCGAGATACCTGAGGGACTAGAAGACGCAGCATTAGGGGTTCGACGGAGTGGCAAAAGACTTGGGAATGCGTCTCGAGCTATGATCTTCTATAATCTTAGCAGTGGATAGCTGGATCACCCTGTGTCTGGTCCCTTCCTAATGAAATGTTTGAGTATACTCAATTAATGGATCATGTTAACAGACTGATTTGGTGAGGCGGACTACATTTGAAGTATTTGATAAGTAGTCGAGACTATGTAGTCCCAGAGTCGAAGCCAAGCACCCTTAGGATCTTTCAATTGAGTCTCTTCATAATTGAGTACATACATAAGCCTATCAATGCCTGTCAATATAAAAATCGAAATACGCGCTAAGCGTTGGTTGAAGATGGACGCGCCAGAATGTCCAACAGCAACACCAGATGCCTCCAAGATTACCCCTGGCCAGCAAGCTCTACCACGCACGTCCGAATCCTTACATATATCCAAGTTGTCGGCATAAGCAGGTTCTCTCAACATACAATAATGGCAACTCAAGGTTCTCGGTGTTCCGCAAAGTGGAAAGACAAAGTCGTAAAGCTTCAACCATCCCGTCGGTGACTGCGGTCAATGTCAAGCGAGAGGTACCCGCTGCATCTCAGAATCTTCATAGAGCTTTGAAGGCACTCGGGAGGGACGCGGGGGTCTATATCAATACGAGTCAATTGCAGCTGGCGCTGAGCGGACTTGAGTCCGAAAATGCTGTCACTCGAGTCGCTAGTAAGGAGCCGTTCTGATAAGGTGATGTCACGTACTGATGACCGTTGTAGTTCTGGGACTCAATGGCCAGAGTGGAGCTCGTAGGCTCACAAAAGCTTTGTTGGCGGATCCATTGGCTGCTGAGCAAGGTTGGGAGAGACAACTCACGGGAATAGATGAGGGCGATGACAAGGCTCTACTTCTACGGTAGCGTCACAACAGTACATTGCAGATGGCACAGGCTTACACGTGAGCGCAGATACTCCGAGAACGCAGGCATAGACGACAGACATCCGCTCGTTCGCATTCTTCAAATACCCTCCCCAATCCTCCAGAACCACAAGATCGAAATCCTTATTCACACCATCACTTCTATGACAGAGCCCACGAATGAAGGCGCCGCAAGCTTCCTTGTGCCCAGTCTTGAATTGGCGAACATAACAGATGGCAGGCCCCCAATGATGACCTATCCTGTGCACAAAGCGCTCATGTACCAAGAGGGATTGAAAAATTTGGACACATTTGCTACAATAGAAGCGCATGCTGATAAGGGCCAGGAAGGTCGTTTGTTCAAGGGTGTCATTGACTGGTCATGGAGTACCTTACAGCAACGGGATAAAGCCGATGAGCCAGTATCCCCTATCAACCTAGCCTTGGCCGAGGCAGCCATTGAAACGTTCCGAAGGTCTCTGGACAAGTCAATTGAGTACGAACACATGTGGTTCGATGCTGGAATGCCAGTTTTGTCGGCATGGCTGTTGGAAGGGACAGAAAGCCATACAGAATCTGTGAAGCCTGTCGTGAAGGGACTAATACAGACCATATGTGACAAGGTTGATCAAGGGATTTTGCGCGAAGAGGTATTGACAGTGCAGCAAGAAAAGGCAGCCGCTGTCCCTTCTGCGACCAAAGTAATCATATCTCAGGGTATCACGAGATGGGCTGAGAACGCACATAATGAGCTGCGTGATCGGTTCAACGCTGCCATTGCTAGCAAAATCTGGCGAAAGACAAAGTGGTGGAAGTTGTTCTGGCGTGTGGACGACGTAGGCTACGTAGCCTCCGAGATTCTGCAGAGAGCATGGCTCGTCGAGGCTGAAAAAGAAATGATCTGGATCATTGGCCGCATTTATCAGTCGGGATTACTAGGATCGCCCAAACTGAGGCCCGCAGCAGCACACGATGCGGAAAAGGAGCAGGAGTTCGGTGGCAGCCCACCTGCACCCACTGCAGCTGATCTTATCCCGCAGGCAACAAATCTCTATGAAATACCACCTATCGAGCGGCCTTGGCCGCAGGATATGACCCGTGCGCGTTCCACACTGTCAAGCCTTACTGTACCTCCACTACAGGCTCTCTCGCAAACACTGGTTTTGCAGACCGTATCGACTAATATTCTTGCATCATCACTATCTGCGCTGCTCTACGTCTCAATATCGACTACCTCACCCTACGAATCTGGTGCCATCGCTGCTACAGGCCTGGTATACTCGTTGCGGAGGTTACAGAGGAAATGGGAAATTGCTCGAGGTGAATGGGAGATTAACATGAGGGAAGAGGGCAGGCGGGTTCTTCGGCACATCGAGAGTCTGATGAGGGAGGCTGTTGAAGAAGTTCCACCTGAGATTAACGAGGTCGGCATTCGGGAGCGAGCAGTGGCGAGAGAAGCGGTAGGAAAAGTTAGAGAGGCCCTGGCTGAGGTGAAGGGGTGAATAGCCACTATAAGCCATGTTTTTATGGAAGGTAGCCTTTGAGATAAGACCATGACCCTTTTCTGGAGGACGTTCTCATCCCTTTCCTTCAGGCTCCAAGTGCGAAGACATCCGCAAGGTCCATCACGCCGCGTTCTACTCTACTCCAAGGCGTGCCATATGGCTGCAGGAGAAGGTGAAGGTGAAGGTGAAGGAGGTTCATGTATGGGCGACGGTGCACCCGAGGCTTCTGTATCAGTGGGTTGGGTTTTTGGTAAGTGATATTTGACCTATCTCCCGCAAACTGGTGCTACTGTGATTGTATCCGTGATTTCACATATAAGGCGCCACGCTGTGGATACGGATGATAGTCCATTGGCAGCATGCACCATCTGTAACAGCCGCTGAGAACCTTTATATAGAGTAAATATCTCTCCAGCAATTGGGAGGTCCAATGCCTTCACGGCGTCGGATCGATAGGCGAACAATTCGAAGCATCAGTCGTTTTCGAGAACGGTATCAGATGCTCAGCCTCTAGAAGTTCTATACAGAAACTTGGCTCAACTCCTCATAAATCTTCAGCCCCCTCCGCTTCCCCTCCTCGGGGGCATGTGCCGACAAGACGGCCGAAGCCCTCTGTACCAGCGGCTCCACATCCCGAGTGAGCTTCTTCCTCAGATTCTTCGCCAGCGGCGTGGAAGGATCCAGGACTTTTTGTGCCAGAGTCATACCGTGCCAAACAGGCGCCCACATGAGGAGTTTGTAGTTGGCATCATTCCAATCCTCCTCATCGAGCTCCAACTCCGCATTCTCCCACCGCGCCAACATCAACCCCGTATACCTCTCCACCTTTCCCCCCTCATCCTTGCCCTCCCCAAACAGCACAGCTTTAGCAGCGTGCATCTGCACCAACACCCCAATAACCTCCGGCCTCTTCTTCGCATCCTCCCTCCCAACCATCTTCTCCCCATGCCTAGGATCAAACATCAACTCCCACACATCCTCCGCAAACTTGACCCCCCTCTCCACCCCCTCCCTGCGCCACCCCCCCTCCCTCGCCTTCGCCACAGCCCCCCACACCACCTCCCTCGCGACCCGCAAATCCCACAACCCCAACCCCGTCCCCTCCACCCTCCTCAAACAATCATGCACGACCCCCCCCCCCCCCCCCCCCCCCCCCCCCCCCACCCCCCAAAACCAAACACCCCCCCCCCCCCCCCACCCACACCCCCCCCCACCCCCCCCACCCCCCCCCCCCCCACAA